>Ga0307423_1000494_pt1 | contig 26575 bp, 22 predicted proteins | sample SalMarWE160310MG_FD_202154 | JGI IMG/M metagenome (GOLD analysis project Ga0307423, IMG submission 202154) | Salt marsh sediment microbial communities from the Plum Island Ecosystem LTER, Massachusetts, United States - WE1603-10 | ecosystem: Environmental > Aquatic > Marine > Intertidal zone >... | reverse complement strand
GGATGGGGCCTCCATAGCAAACAAAGTGCTCTTAACCGAAACCAGGCTGACTGGGCCGCAAGACCGGAGAACATTTCCACGTTTGGGCAGTGTCTCTGCTAATGAGATAAACCATCTCAGAACTAATTATTGGTGGTATTTTAATATAATATGTCAATTATCTATAGACCTCCTATGAGCCGGAATCCGCATTATTTTGTTCATGTGCAGCACGTTGAAACTTAACGAATTGTTTTTTGCACTCATAGAATGTGAATGGCGGAGTAAAAGCGAGGTGTGGCGGGTACTGGCCCTGAAAGGCGCGGAGCTGGCTGTCAACATCTCGGCGGTGCCGGCCCATTTCCCGGTGGCCTATATGCGGCGACGCATGCAGGGCGCGGCCGCCATCGACCAGTACCACGTGGCCTACGTCAACCGGCCGGGACCGGTCTTCGCCGGGGGCAGCGCGGTGTACGACCCCCGCGACGACGAGCTCTTGGCCCTGGGCGGTGGCGAGGAAGTGGTTTCAATTGAGATCGACCAAGGCGCGGTGAATGCTTGGCGCGATGAGGAGATCATATTCGCCAACCGTCGGCTCCCAAGACACTGTTTAGGCTTTGTCTGTCAAAAGAAGCGATCAGCTTGCGCAGCCACCAATGGGCACGCATAATTGTAGTTGAAAGCGCTTTAAAAATAATCGAAGGCATCGTGGCAACGGGGCCTTCCCGCTAATGGAACAGGACTCTGCCCATGGATTTTGTTATCAGCGCCACCTTCCTCTCGCGCCTGCAGTTCGCACTCACCACCATGTTTCACATCATATGGCCGCTGCTCTCCATCGGGCTCAGCATCTTTTTGGTGGTGCTGGAAGTACAGTGGATGCGCACCAAAAAGAACGTCTATTTTCATCACTTCCGCTTTTGGAGCAAAATTTTCGTGCTCAACTTCGCGGTGGGCGTGGTAAGCGGAATACCCCTAGAATTTCAGTTCGGCACCAATTGGGAACGCTTTGCCGTGGGCACCAACGGCTTTTTCGGAACCATCTTGGGTTTCGAAGCCTCCATGGCCTTCATGCTGGAGGCCGGCTTTCTCTACATCATGCTGTTCGGCTGGAAACGAATCTCCCCCAAGGTACACCTCTTTTCCTCCTGCATGGTGGCCCTGGGCGCTTCGCTGTCGGCCTTCTGGATCATGGTGGCCAATTCCTGGATGCAGACCCCAGCCGGCGGCCATTTCCAGGACGGCAAGTTCATAACCACCAGCTATTGGCAGGCCATATTCAATCCGGACCTGCCCTGGGGCTTCAGCCACATGTGGGTGGCCTGCCTGGAAACCACGGTTTTCGTGGTCGGCGGCCTCAGCGCCTATTACATACTGAAGGGGCGTCACAAGGAATTCTTCTTTAGGAGCTTCCGCCTGGCCCTGGCCACGGCGGTGCTCATAGCGCCCTTCCAGGTGTGGCTAGGAGACGGCTCAGGCCGGGCTGTGGCCGAATTCCAGCCCACCAAGCTGGGAGCCATTGAGTCCACCTGGGAAACCAACCCTCCCGGCCAAGGAGCGCCCTGGCACGCCCTGGCCTGGCCCCAGACCGAACTGCAGCGCAACGCCTGGTCCATTGACATCCCCTACGGGCTCAGCCTGCTCATAACCCGCAGTTTAACAGGTCAGGTCAAAGGCCTGCGCGAGTTTCCCAGGGAAGACCAGCCGCCAGTGATTATCCCCTACTTCGCCTTCCGGCTCATGCTGGCCGCCGGTTTCGGCATGCTGTTTTTGATGTTGTGGACCTTGTGGACCTGGCGCAAGGGCCGCCTGACCCTGGAAAGCATCGGCCGCCAGAAATGGCTGCTGCGGGCCTGGATCGCCGCCATTCCCGCGGCCTATGTGGCGGTGGAGACCGGCTGGATCATCCGCGAGGTGGGACGCCAGCCCTGGGTCATCTTCGGGCATATGCGCACACCCGAGGCCTCCAGCTTGCTCCCGGCTAGCGCGGTGGCCTCTACCCTGGCCATGTACGCCCTCATCTACGCAGCCCTGTTCTCGGTGTTCCTTTTATTTGCCTGGCGCATTGTGCGCAATGGGCCCGATCTGGCTGAAATCCCGCCTTACTATCAGAAAACCGGGACTGCCAAGCAAGAGCCGCGCCCGGAACCGGCGCGCCGGTCGGAGGTGGGATCATGAGCGCCCTGCATTCGGACCTGGCCCTGGTGTGGTACCTGCTTTTGGCCTTCATACTGCTCTTGGTGCTGCTCCTGGACGGATTCAGCCTGGGGGTGGGCATACTCTCGCTCTTTGTGGGCCCGGAGGATGAACGCGGGTTGATGATCGCAAGCGTGGCCAGAATTTGGCACGCCAACCAGACCTGGCTGGTGGTGCTGGGCGCCCTCTTGTTCGGGGCCTTCCCTCTGGTCTACGGCCTGGTGCTTTCCGCCCTGTATATCCCGGTGGCCCTGATGCTCTTGGGCTTCATCTTCCGCGGCGTGTCCCTGGAGTATTACAGCCACACCGACAACAAGGGCGTGTGGGGGCTCTTTTTCGGGCTGGGCAGTCTCTTGGCGGCCTCTGCGCAAGGCTTCGCCCTGGGGGCGCTGCTGCACGGACTGCCTATTCCGGGAGGGAGTTTCGCGGGCGGTACCTGGTCCTGGCTCAGCCCCTTCAGCCTGCTGGCCGCCCTAACCGTGCTGGGAGCCTATGTCCTTTCCGGCGCGGCTTGGCTGATCATGAAGATTCAGGACGCCCTGCAGGAAAAGGCCCTGCGCGCCGCCCGGGCCGCCGCCTTCTTCCTGCTCTTGGCAGTGCCGGGGCTGGTGGCTTGGTCTCTGGGATTGCACCCCGCGCTTCACCGCAACTGGTTCCTCTGGCCCGGACTGGTTTATTCGTCTCTGCCCCTGGGCCTCGCCGCGCTCTGCTTCGCCGGCCTGGTGGTCTGCCTTGCCCAGCGCCGCGAAGGAACATCCTTTGTCTTGGCTCTGCTGCTCTTGCTGCTCTGTGTAACTGGCCTGGCCGGCAGCCTGTTTCCCTTGGTGGTCCCGCCGGGCCTCACCGTGTTTCAAGCCGCGGCAGCGGAAATAAATCTTGAGTTCATGTTGTGGGGCTTCGCCTGGGTGCTGCCTTTGATGCTGGCCTACAACGCCTATCAATACTGGGTGTTCCGGGGAAAAGTCGAAGAATACTACTAGCCGCGACTCTCGGCCGCAGGCATTAAGCAACTAAGAGTTTCAGCTAAGCGAGCCCAGGGCCGCCGTTGCCAGGCTGTGCAGCCAATTTGGGAAAAGGCCCAGCTCCAATAAGGCGGCTGCGATGACTCCCAAGGCCAGGCCACCGGCAGGCGAGGGCCGGGCGGGAATCGCGGTCAGGGGCGAATCCTCCCCCGGGGCCTCCATGTATAAGGTTGCCGCCAGCTTGAAGTAATAGTAGAAGGCCGCTGCCGCCGATACCGCGCCCAGCACCGCCAGCACGGCGTGCCCGGAGGAGATCGCGGCGGTAAACAGCATGATCTTGCCCACAAAGCCGCCGGTGGGCGGCAGCCCGGCCAAGGAGAGCAGGAACAGGACCATCAACCCGGCGCGCCAGGGGAAGGCCCTGGCCAGGCCGCGCATGTCGCGCAGGCGGTCCAGGTCTGTCCGCAGGGGTGAAAGCACGCCTAGCAGCCCGAACACTCCCAGGTCCATCAGGGCATATACCGCCAGGAAAAACAGGGCCGCGCCCAGTCCGCCGTGGCGCGCGCCCACCAGGGCCATCACCAGATAGCCCATCTGGGCCGCGCTGGAAAAGGCCAATAGCCGCTTTGCCCGATCTTCGCGCAGGGCGCTCACGTTGGCCACCACCATGGTCAGGGCGGCCAGCATCCAGAGGGCCGGCATCCAATGAGACCAGAGGTCTGCGGGCAGCACGGCGCAGAGCCGGATCAATAGCGCCGCGGCCGCGGTTTTGGAGCCGGCGGCCAGAAAGCCGCTGATAGGCGCGGGCGCTCCCTGGAAAACGTCCGGAGTCCACACATGCAACGGGGCCAGGGATATCTTAAAGGCCAATCCTACGAGCACCAGGCCCAGCCCCAACAAGGCCAGCCCGCCATGGCCGCTATGCATGGCCTTGGCCAGACCCGGGCCGATTGCCAGCTCGCCTCCCGCGGCGTATAGCATGGCGATGCCGAAGACCACCACCGCTCCGGCCGTTGCGCCCAGGCAGAAATACTTGAGCCCCGCCTCCAAGGAAGAATCGGCCTCGCGGCGCACTGAGATCAGAACATACAAGCACACCGAAAGCATCTGCAGACCCAGGAAGAAGACCAGCCAGTTCACCGCCGCCGCGGCCAGCATCATGCCCAGGGCCGCCAGCAACACCAGGCCGTAGAGAACTTCTCCGCCCAGGTCGCGGGCGGATGCATAAGTCCGTAGTAGGAGCAAGGTCAGGACGGTGAGCAGAGCGATGAGGCAGACAAACAGACGCCCGTATAGCCCGGCGTCCAGAAGCCCCAGGTATTCGCCGCGCGCGGGGCCGTTCAGGGCGGCCAGGCCTGAAGCAACAGCCGCGGCCAAGGCCAGCCACCACAAGAACCCGGCGGGCCGGTCGCGCCAGAAGCCGCCCAGGCAAAAGACAAGCCCCCCGGCCAGGGCCAGGATCGCGTAGGGCGTCAATATGGGCCAGTCAGCTTGCATGTCTTGTTGTTGTCCGCTCCCTTTGAATCGCCTATGGGGTCGCTAAAGCCAAGCGGGCTCCATCGCCCACCGCGGCGGCCACCGGCCCCTCGATCAAATCTAGCACCGGCCCGGGATGCAGGCCGATGAATAGCACTAAGATGGCTAGCCCCCCCAGCACCAGCGCCTCGCGGGCCGACACATCCCGCAGCCCCTCCCGCTCGCGGTCCGGGCCGAACAGCGTGGCCTGCACCATGCGCAGCACGTACATGACTCCCCAGGCCAGGCCTATGAATCCCGCCGCAGCCGCCAGGGAATGGGCCTGGTAGGCGCCCACCAGCACCAGCAGTTCGCCCACAAAGTTGTTAAGCCCGGGCAGGCCCAGCGAGGCCATGGCGAAGAACAGGAAAAATGCGCTCAGCACCGGCATCTGTTTCCACAGGCCGCCCATCTCAACCAGGCGGCGTGTTCCCAGGCGATCCTGTAGCATGCCGGCCAGAATGAAGAGAGCCGAAGTGGAAAGCCCGTGATTAAGCATCTGCAGCACCGCGCCGCTCACGCTGAGCAGGTTCCAGATGCCCAGCCCCAGCATCACCACCCCCAGATGCGCGATGCTGGAGTAGGCCACCAGCCGCTTGAGGTCCTCTTGGGCCCGGGCCACCCAGGCGGCGTAGAAGATGCCCACCAGGGCCAGCACCATTATCAGCGTCGTCGCGCCGCCAGCCGCCAAGGGCAAGAGCGGCAGCGCCACCCGGAACACGGCATAGGCCCCGGTTTTCAAGAGCACTCCGGCCAGCAGCACGCTGCCCGCGGTGGGGGCCTGGGTGTGGGCCTCGGGCAGCCAAGTGTGCAGCGGCACCAAAGGCACCTTCACCGCAAACCCCACCAGGAACGCCGCCATGACCCAGAACTGGACCGGCGCGGACGGCGGCGCGGCCAACATCGAGGCCAGGGAGAAGGTGTACTGGCCGCTCTGGGCGCCATGGGCCGCATAGAGACCCAGGATTCCGACCAAGAGCAGCAGGCTGCTGCCGAAGGTGAACAGAACCAGCTTGAGCGAGGCTTGGACCCGCCGCTCATGACCCCAGATGCCCACCAGGAAAAACATGGGCACGATTTGCAGTTCCCAAAACAGATAGAACAAGAAAAGGTCCTGAGCCAGGAACAGGCCGTTGACCCCGGTCTGCATCAAGAGCAGCAGGAAGTAATAAAGGCCTGGCCGCTCGGTGATACGTTCCCAAGAGATCAGTACGCAGATAACCTGCAATAGCGCCGTCAACAGCACCAGCAGCAGGCTCACCCCGTCCAGGCCCAAGGTATAGCGCATGCCCAGAGCGGGCAGCCAGGCATGATCCTCCCAGAGCAGCCAATGCCCCCCGCCCGCGGCCTGGGTCTGGGGCAGCATCAAGAGCGACACCGCCAAAATCAGCTCCAACAGCGATACCGCCAAGGCCACCACCCGGCAGGCCGCCATCCGCCGGGCGCAAAACGCCAAACTGGCTCCCCCGGCCAGGGGCAGGAGGATCAGCAGGCTTAAGAGCGGCATTGGAAACATCAGATCAGCATCCTCATCAGGCGAACCATGCAAAGGTTAAAAGCACCACCACCGCGGCCAAGGCCAAAAGCACGCTGAACAGGTAGACAGTCAATCTGCCTCCGCTCCAGGCGGCCCAGCCCCGTGATACTATGCCAAGGCCCTGGGCAAGGGTGGTAAAGCCCAGGTCCAGGCCGCCATCATCCACTTCGCGCCAGAGGAAATTGGAAACCGCCCGGTAGGGGCGCACCAACAGGCTCAATTGCAGGCGGTCCAAATATAGGGCCTGGGCTAAAGCCTGGCGCCAGCCCTTTTCGGCTGACTCTGCCGCCCGGCCGCGATAGAGCCACACGGCCAAGCCCAGGGCCGCCAGCACGCCTACCGCGCTGACCAAGGCCATGGCCAGCTCCATTCCACCTGAGGCGGGCAGCTCGATCCTAGCTCCAGGTACGTTCGAAAAGAATCGGGCCAGCCAGTGCTTGCCCGGGCCCATGGGTAGGTTCAATAGCCCATCCATAAGGGCCAATAGCGCCAGAGGCCAGAGCACCGCTGTCATGAATCGGGGAGTGCCGCGCGAAGGCTTTACCTCAGACCCGGCCTTGCGCGGACCGAAGGCCACGAAGTAGGCGCGGAAGGTATAAAGCGGCGTGAGCAGAGCGGCCAGGAAGCCAGCGGCCCAGAAAAGCTTGTAGGAAAGGCCCGGCTCCAAAAAAGCGGCCAACAGGATGCGGTCCTTGCTGAAGAAGCCGCCCAGCAGCGGAAAGGCGCTTAGGCAAAGGGCGCCGATAAAAAACAGCATCCCCACCTGGGGCATCTTGCGTTGCAGGCCGCCCATGCGGAAAATGTCGTGCTCCTCATCCAGCGCCTGTATCACGCAGCCGGCCGCCAAAAACAAGAGCGACTTGAAAAAGGCATGTGAGAGCAGATGGAACATGCCGGCCACGATGTCCGACGCGCCCACCGCCAGGAACATGTAGCCCACCTGGCTAAGGGTCGAATAGGCCAGCACCCGCTTGATGTCGCGCTGGGCCAGGGCGGCAAGGGCGGCCCAAAGGGCGGTGAGCGCCCCCACCGCGGCCAGAAGCCACATCACTTCAGGCGATGCCTGCAGCACCGGGAACAGGCGCATCAGCAGATAGACCCCGGCAGTGACCATGGTGGCCGCATGGATCAGAGCCGAAACCGGCGAGGGGCCGGCCATGGCGTCGGGCAGCCACACGCTAAGCGGCAGCTGGGCCGACTTGCCTGCCGCTGCCCAGAAGAGCAGCAGGCCCAAGGCCAAGGCGGCGCCGTGACTCAATCCGGCCGCCTGCGCGTTTATGCCCGTGATGGTCAGGTCGTCGAACCACACGAAACACAAGGCCAAAACCACGCCGAAAGCGATATCACCGATGCGGGTATAAAGAAATGCCTTGCGCCCGGCCGAGGCTTTTTCGTTATCGCCATACCAGAAACCGATCAAGGCGTAGGAGCAGAAGCCCATACCTTCCCAGCCCAGGTAGAGAAAGGCCAGATTGTCGGCCAAGGTCACCACCAGCATGAAGAAGGTAAACAGGTTCAGATAGACGTAGTAGCGGACCAGGCCCTGATCCTCGCGCATGAAGCTGGCCGAGTAGAGATGAATTACAGAACCCACGAAGGTGACCATCATAGCCATGAGCCCGGCCAATGAATCGTAGTGCACGTCCATGGCCGCCTGGAAGGAGCCCACCTTTATCCAGGACCATAAGGTGAAGTCCTGAATGCGGCCGTGGCTCAAAATCAAGGCTCCAGCCGCCGCAGCCAGCGCGATCAGAACCGCGGCACAGGCGGACGCACGCACTCCGTTCCGCCCCAAGCGGGAGCCGGCCAGAGCGTTGAGTGCGGCCCCGGCCAGCGGCGCCAAGAGCATTATGAGCACCAGCCCCTTCACCTCGAGCCTCCCAGCATTTTAAAATCGTCCGGGTTCAGGCTGCGCCGCCTGCGGTGGGCCAGCACCACCAGGGCCAGCCCCACCGACACCTCGGCCGCTGCCACCGCCAGGATGAACACCACCAGGGCCTGACCGTCCAGGTTGCGCCAATACAGGGAGCCGCCCACCAGGGCCAGCCCGGCCGCGTTCAGCATCACCTCCACACCGATTATGATCATAAGCAGATTGCGCCTGGCCACCACGCAGGCCGCGCCGACCAAGAACAGCAAAGAGGCCAGCACCAGCACATGTTCCAGAGGCACCATCACCGGCCCTCCCCTTGCCGCTCGGTCCGCGACTTTCTGCCCAAATAGAGCGCGCCGGCCAAGGCCGCGAACAACAGGAACGAGACCACCTCCACCGCCAGCCAGTAGCGCTGGAACACGTAAACGCCCAGGTCCAGGGGCGAGGCCGAGGCCAGGCTCATTGGCTGCGCCACGGAGGGGCCAGCCGCCAGCAGGGCGGTAAAGGCCACCAGCAGAACCAGGCACAGGACTCCGGCGGGCAGCCATTGCAAGGGGTAGCGCCAGCCCTCGCCTCCGCTCACCGGCATGGCCAAGGTCATTACGATGAACACGAACAGCACCATGATGGCGCCGGCGTAGACGATCACCTCCAAGGCGGCCAACAGGGACGCGCCCAGCAGATAAAACAACATGGCCGTGCCCACAAAGGAGATGACCAGATGCACCACGGCATGCATGAGGTTACGCGCGGTCACCGCCAGCAAGGTAGCGATAAGCACCACCAGGCCCAGCAGGTAAAATATGAGGCTCGCGAAAGTCACTTGTTCCCCTATGGCAGGTTGCTGAGCGGATCCACCGGATCGTACTCGCCCTCATGCCCGCCCTTGCCGCCGGCTTGGTCGGTTCCGGCGTGTTGGTAAAAGTTGTAATCCGGGTGCTTGCCTCCGTGATCTATTAAGAGATCCTCTTTTTCGGCCACCAGTGAAAGCCAATCATAGCTGGCCATCTCGAAGTCCGAGGTGAGTTGGATAGCCAGGGTTGGACAGGCCTCCTCGCAGAAGCCGCAGTAGATGCAGCGCGCAAAATTGATGCGGAACCAGGCGGCTCGCCGTCTGCCATCCGGGCGCTCCTCGCTCTGCATGGAGATGCAGTCCACCGGACAGGCGGCCGAGCAGAGATAGCAGGCCACGCAACGCTCCTCGCCTTCTGGGTCCCGGGTGAGCACGATGCGCGCCCGGCTGCGTTCGGGGAGCACGCGCCTCTCTTCCGGATATTGGATGGTGATGGGACGCCGGAACAGATGCCGCAGGGTCATGGCGAATCCCTGGAACAAACCCAGCGCCTGGCGCAGCCCTTCGGCGATATCATGCCCCAGTCCGGGCATCCTGTTATTTTCCTTTCCGTCGTTCATGAGGCCAGCACCATAATCCCGGCGGTGACCACCAGGTTCACCAGGGCCAGGGGCGTCAGCACCTTCCAGCAGAGGTGCATGAGCTGATCCCAGCGCAGCCGTGGCAAGGTGCCCCGCGCCCAGATCATCACAAAAACCACGGCCAACACCTTGCCCATGAACCAAACCAGAGGCGGCAGCAGCGGGCCGTGCCAGCCGCCCAGGAAGAACACGGTGACCAGGGCCCCCAATACGATCATGTTCACGTACTCGCCCAGAAAATAGAGACCGAAGCGCAGGCCGCTGTATTCGGTGTGGTAGCCGGCCATGAGCTCGTTCTCGGCCTCGGGCAGGTCGAAGGGCATTCGCTTGGCCTCGGCAAAGGCCGCGATTATAAAAATGACAAAGGCAACCGGATTGACTATCGCGAAGGGCAGTCCTGCCTGGGCCTCCACGATCTCGCGCAAGTTGAAGGACCCCGCCAGCATCACCACCGGTGCCAGGGACAAAGCCAGGGGCAGCTCGTAGCTGATCATCTGGGCCGCAGCCCGCACCGCGCCCAGAAGGCTATATTTGGAGTTGCTGGCCCAGCCGCCCAAGGCCACGCCGTAGACCCCCAGCGAGGACAAGCCAAGCGCATAAAGGAGGCCCACGTTAATATCCACCACCATCAGCGGAATCGGGTGTCCCAGAAAATGCAGATCAGGACCAAAAGGCACCACCGCGGCGATCAATAGTGCGGTCAAAGCGGTAACCGCCGGCGCGAACCAGAACAGCAGAAGGTCGGCTCCCCGGGGGCGCACGTCCTCCTTAGTGACCATCTTGATAACGTCGGCGATGGGTTGCAGGGCTCCGTGCCAGCCGGCGCGGTTGGGCCCCAGACGAATCTGCATCCGGCCCAGCAGCTTGCGCTCGGCCAGGACCAGGTAGGCGGCGATGAGCAGCAGGCCGACCAGGACGAAGCCCAATTTGGCCAACAGCACGCCAAGCCCTATGAGATCCCCGGTCATGATTCACCCCTATCCGCCCGCTGGATGGCCGACTCATCCAATAGTGTCCGCCTCCCCGGAAGCATTTGCCAAGATGCGCCCTTCCCAGGCGTCAACAGAGCTGTGCGCCGGTTCATTTCATCGCTGGTCCGCAATGTAAGCGGCAGCTCACCGCCTTCCAGCACAAGACGCACCGGCCCGCCCGTTTCCAGCCCCAGCCTGCTGGCAGTTTCGGAATGCAGCCAAAGCGCTGGTTCGTCTTCTGGCCCGGCCGGGATCGGTCTGTAGGAGCTCAGCTCCTCGGCGCTGGCAAACCAGGACCCCACCAACAGTTCCAACTTACCCACCGCCACTGGAGAAGCCACGGGCTGCTCTACCAAAGCGGCCTGCCCCACCTGTATGGGCAAGAGGCGCTCGCCGTAAACGGGCGCTCCATTGGATACAGCCTCCGCTGCGCCGGGCTGCCGCTGGGCCAGCCATTCCCAGGCGTTCAGGCGCGGCGTTTCCGCATTTGTATTGGAGAGCAGTCCTGCCAATTCTTCGAGCTGAACATCAGCAGGCAGGAGATCTCCTCCCGGCGTAGACTCCGAAAAAACCCGAGGCGGATGACCGCCGCCGCCATACTGGTCCAGAGGCGTGCCCGGCTCCTGAATAGCCGAGGCCCGCTGCAGCCTGCCCTCGTGGTTGACCAGGCTGATTCCCGGTGCCTCGTATAGATTGGTGACGGGCAACAGCAAATGCGCCTTGGCGGCCGTGACCGAAGGAAGGTGATCCAGCACCACCAAGAGCTTTAGGCCCTCCAGGGCGCGTTCCAGACGAGCGCGGTCATAGAACCCGAACAGGGGATCGCTCTCCACCGCCAAGAGGGCCCGCACCTCGCCGCGCTCCATGGCTTCCAGAAGATCGCCGCCAGCGGTCTCTTCCGGGGCGGCCATGGCGGCCCCCATGGCATTGGCGCCGGGCAATACGAAGAAAACCCCCGCATCCTTACCTTGCTCACGCAGCAGACGCACCAGGTCCGCGGCGCCGCCGGGCAGGCCCTGGGGCACCATGTCCGTGCCGCAGACCAGGGCCGGCCTTTGGCTTTTGGCCAGGAGTCGGGCCATCTTCTTCAATTCGCGCAGCCCTTTCTTTTCCAGACCCTCGCCGCCGGCGACGGTCAGAAGACGAGGATATATCTCGTCCAGCTTGCGGCGCTTCTTGGCTCCAAAGGCCTGGCGCACCAGCCAGGGCAGCGCAACATCAAAGAGCCCGCATTCCACGGCCAGACGCCGGGATGGGAAGGGAAGCTCCAAGGGGCGGGGATCAATCAGCGCCACCGTGGCCCCAGAGCGCACCGCCTGGCGCATGGCCAGGGCCAGCATGGGAGCCTCTGCCAGAGGGTCCACCCCCACCGCCAAAATGAAGTCCGCCTTTTGCAATTCGGTTTGAGACAGGGCCAGCTCAGGCTCCAGAGAGCGCGCCGCCGCATGCACCCGCAAAGCCAGATCAGGCTCCAGGTAGAAGCGCGGGGCGGACCAACCCCGCTCATGGCAAAGCCGGGCCATGGCCACCTGGGCCTCCAGCCCCATGCGGCAGGAACCCAGGGCGGCGACAGCCCCGGCGCCGTACTCAGCCGACACCTCTCCCAGCCGGGTGGCCGCCTCCTGCAGGGCCGTCTGCAAATCAGCTTCGCTTCCGTCAATACGCGCCTTCCGGGGCCTCTCTGGGTGGTTGGCGAAACCAAATCCATAGCGGCCGCGGTCGCAAATGAAATGCCCGTTCACCGCAGGCTCCGGCCGTGCCTCCAGCCGGATCACTTGGCGGTAGCGTACGTTCAGCATGGTGGCGCAGCCCAGGGAGCAATGGGGGCAAACCGAGTCCGAGCGTTGGTAATCCCAGCGCCGGCCTTCATAGCGGGAAGGTTTGTCCGTATACACGCCGGTGGGGCACAAATCGATAAGGTTACCCGCGAACGGGCTCTGCAAACGCCCGTCCTTCTGCCGGCCGAAATAGGTGCGCGAACCGATTTGCATGGCACCCAAATCTCTGTAGCCGGCGTAGTCCTGATAAAAGCGGCGGCAACGCCAGCAGTGGATGCAGCGGTTCATCTCGTGGCCCACCAGGGGCCCCAAATCTTGGTCGCGGTAGGTGCGCTTGGGGCCGCCATAGCGTCTGATGCCATGGCCGCCGGACACGGTCATATCCTGCAGCAGGCACTGGCCGCCCTCGTCACATACCGGGCAATCGTGGGGATGGTTGAGCATGAGGCACTCGATCACCCAACTGCGGAAGCGCATGGCATCGGGGTGGTCGGTGGAGATCACCATGCCATCCTTGGCCTCTGTCATGCAGCTCATTTTCAGGCCCTTGACCGGCCCATCCAAAAACATCACGGCGCACATGCGGCAGGCGCCCACCGCACCCAGGGCCTCGTGAAAGCAAAAGCGAGGAATATAGATGCCCAGCTTCTCGGCCGCACTGATCACCTTGGTGCCCTTGGGCACCTCCACGCTTCTGTTGTCGATTACCAAGCTGGGCATAACGCCTATCCGTCCTAAACGCCTTTGTACGGGCAGCAGCCGCGCACCAGGTGCTCGCGCACCTCATCCTCAAAATATTCCAGCAGGCCCTTCACCGGCGCCGCCGCTCCGGGAGCAAAGGCGCAGTAGGAATGATCCATCATCTCGGTCATCTCCTTAAGCCGGGGTATGCAGTCCTCATCCGCCTCGCCAAGCTCGATGGACCTGAGCAGATGGCGCATATAGGGCAAGCCCTCCCGGCAAGGCGTGCACCATCCGCAGGACTCCCGGGTGAAGAAGGTAAGCAGGTTCAGGCAGGCCGAAACCAGGCAGGCATTCTCGTCAAAGACCACCACCGCCGCAGTGCCCAGACGGTGGCCGATCTTGGCCAGGGCCTCGAAGTCCATGCGCACGTCCAGGTGCTTCTCCGGTAACAACTTGGTGGAGGCGCCGCCGGTGAGGCAGGCTTTGAATCTCCGCCCGGCTTTCATGCCTCCGGCGTGCTCGAAAATGATTTCCCGCAAAGGCGTGCCGATGGGCAGCTCGTAGCAGTCGGGTCTCTCTACCATACCGCTGACTCCGTAAAGCTTAGTTCCCGCGCCCTCCGGGGTGGCGGCCAAATTCTTGAACCACTCCCCGCCGTTTCGCACGATATGCGGCACGCAGGCCAGGGTCTCCACGTTGTTCACGATGGTGGGCTGACCCCAAAGGCCGCTTTCGGTCATGTGGCCTTCTTTATCCGGCCGGGGCCGCTCGCCCTGGATGGCTTTGACCTGGGCAGAGGCCTCGCCACAGATATAGCGGCCAGCGCTGCGATGCAGGGTTATTTCGAAGTCAAACTTGCTGCCCAGTATATTCTCGCCCAATAGGCCCTCTTCGCGCAGGAGGGAGAATTCGCGCTCGAATACCTTGGCCTCCAGCTCGTAAGAGGGCCGAATGAAGATTACCGCCCGTTCCGCCTGATTGGCGTAGCCGGCCAGGATGGTGCCCTCGATTATCTGGTGGGGGTCGCAGCCCACCAGGACACGGTCCTTGAAGGTGCCCGGCTCCATTTCATCGGTATTGGGAATGATGTAACGGGGATGGGGCGCTTCCTGGCGCAGGAAGCTCCATTTCCTGCCGGCCGGAAAACCTGCCCCGCCGCGCCCTCGCAGACCGGAGTCCAGCACCATCTGGATGAGTTCGCGGGGCTCCACACCCTTCAGCACTGTGGCCAGGGCCTGGTAGCCGCCGCTATCGCGATACTCGTCCAAAGTGGCGGGCCGGTCGCGCCGGCGGTTTTGCAATAGCACCTTTTCGCCCATGGTCAACGATCCACTGCCAGTTCATCATGCTCTTTGCGAAGCTGGTCCAGAATCTCGTCCAGATACTCCGGGGTCAGAGGGCCGTAGGCGCGGCCGTTGACCAGCATGGCCGGGGCAAACTCGCAAAAGCCGATGCAGGCCGAGGGCAGCACCGTGAACAACCCATCGTCGGTAGTCTCGCCCACCTCCACCCCCAGCCGGGCGCAGAGATAGGTGACGATACTCTCCTCCTCGCCGGTGCAGGACCACTGTTCATGGCACATCCAGCAAACCACGCCGTCGCAGACATGAAGCACGAACTTGCCCACCGGGCTGCGGTAGATGAAGTCGTAGAAGGTGGCCAGTTCCTCCAGTTCCAGCTCGCTCATGCCCAAAAGTGCGGCCGACTCGGCCAGGCCCTCGTCGCTCAAATAGCCGTAATGGCGCTGGACCGCGTACATGACATCCACCGCCTTCTCCCTGGAGTAATCAGCGGCCCGGATGACCTTTTGCAGCTTCTTCTTGAGCTTCTGCGGCAGCATGGTCCTTCCCTAACGGTCGATGTCCGGTAGTATAAAGTCCCAAGAACCTAGAATCGTCACCAAGTCAGCCAAGGGCAGACCCAGGCACAGCGATGGCAGCACCTGCATGTTGGCAAAGCCCGGGGAGCGGATGCGCATGCGATAGGCCGAGGTCCCGCCATCGCTGACCAGGTAATAGCCCTGCTCGCCCCGGGGCGACTCGGTGGCGTGGAATGCCTCGCCTTTGGGCATGGCCGGTCCGCGGGTGGCGTTTACAAAATGATGGATCAGGCTCTCGATGTCCTGCAGGGTGTCCGCCTTGGCAGGCAGGTGATAACGGTAGTCTTCGCTGATGTAGCGTCCGCCGGGCATCTCCTCGGCCGCCTGCTTGATTATGCCCAGGCTCTGGCGCATCTCCTCCACCCGCACCAGATAGCGGGAGAAACAATCTCCGTCCGGCGCGGTGGGAACCTCAAACCAGAACTTATCATAGCCCGAGTAGGGCATCTTCTTGCGCAGGTCCCACTCCACCCCGCAGGCCCGCAAATTGGGTCCGCTGACCCCCCACTCCATGGCCTGGCGCGCATTCAGCGTACCCACCCCCCGGGCGCGCCGGAGGAAGATGGGGTTGTTGCGCACCAGTTTTTCGTACTCATCCAAGCGGCTCTCGAACACCGAGGTGAAGGCGTCCACCTTTTCCCGCCAGCCCTCGGGAAGGTCCATGGCCACACCCCCGATGCGGAACCAGGAGGGGTGCAGGCGGCCGCCGGTGATGGTCTCCGCGATATCCATGATCATCTCACGCTCGCGGAATTGATAGAAGATGGGCGACATGGCGCCCAGGTCCTGCACAAAGGTGCCGTAGAAGACCAAATGGTTGCTGATGCGGTAAAGCTCCGCCAGCATGACCCTGATGAATTGGGCGCGCTCGGGCACCTCCACCCCGGCCAGGGCCTCCAGCGCACATAGATAGGAGAGGTTATTGGCCGCTCCGGCCAGGTAGTCTACCCGGTCGGTATAGGGGATGAACTGGTGCCAGGACTGGCGCTCGCCCAGCTTTTCCACTCCGCGGTGATGAAAGCCGATGTCCAAGGCAATATCGCGGATGGTTTCGTCTCGCAGGGCCAACACCACGCGCAACAGGCCGTGGGTGCTGTAGTGGTGCGGACCCACGTTAAGCACATATTCGTCCTCGCCCCCACCCTTTACCAGGGAGGCCCCATCCTCGGGTTGATGGCGCTGGGCATCGCCGCGGGTGTAAGCCGGCAGCTGGGTGGCGCGGCCCGGATAGTCTTTGCGTAAGGGGTGGCCTTCCCAATCGTGGGGCAAGAGGATGCGCTTTAGGTCCGGATGGCCTTCGAAGCCGATGCCGAACAGGTCGTAGGCCTCGCGTTCATACCAGGCGGCGGAGGGCCATAGCTCGGTGAGACTGGGCACCTCGGGTCGCTCTGCTTCCAGCGGTGCTTTTATGCGCACCCGGGTGGCAGAGTCGAAAGACAGCACCTGGTAGACCATGGTGAAGCCATTTCGCTCGGCCGGGTCCCGCCGGGCAGATTCGTCGATTGCGGTAAGGTCCTCCAGACGCTGATGCCTGGGCTCGGAGTCCTCTTTGAGATACTTCAAGACCTCCGGCACCTGAACGGCACTGGTGCTGACCGTCAGGTGATCGCTGGTTTGCTCCTGCACCTTTAGTTGGGAGCCAAAGCGTCCCTGGAGCTGGCTGGCCAGGGAGCGGTCCACCGGGTTGAGCTCCACCCTGTGGGCCGGCGGGGTCCACATGTGTTCGGAGCGGTTGCCCCGGAACCAAGGAGGCTCGACCGAGCTGCCCCGCACCGGCACGCTCTCATAGCCCGGACCCCGGGGGTCGCGGTCCTTGTCGCGGCCCAGGCGCAGATGGTCGCGGCGCCCGCCTTGGTGGCCGCCGGCCAGATGCAGCACACGGCGGGCGGGACGCTCGCGCCGGACCTTTTCCTGCAGCCGCACCAAGCCTTCCAAGAGCGCCTCGGGCCGGGGCGGACAGCCGGGCACGTAAACGTCTACCGGCAGGATCTGGTCCAGCCCCTGCACCACGCTGTACACGTCGTACATGCCGCCGGTATTGCAGCAGGAGCCCATGGAAATCACCCACTTAGGTTCGGGCATCTGGGCATAGAGCCGCAACACCACCGGAGCGATCTTCTTGAAGATGGTGCCGGACACGATGAGCACGTCCGCCTGGCGGGGGGAGCCGCGGAATACCTCCGCGCCGAAACGCGCAAAGTCATAGCGGGAAGTGAAGGCGGTGGCCTCCTCCACAAAGCAGCAACTCAGGCCGAAGAACAGGGGCCACAGGCTGAAGCTGCGGGCCCAGTTGATCACTGTGTCAATGCTGCCGAGGGCTACTCCCGAGATTCCACGTTGCTTCGGGGATGCCTTTCGCCCCAAGTCAACCCTCCTTTGGCCCAAACATAAAACAAGCTCATCAGAAGAACGAACACGAAAAAGCTGATCTGGACCCAACCGGAAACGCCCAGGGGCTTGGCTCCGATTGCCCATTGAAATATGAAAGCGCCCTCGATATCGAATATCAAAAAGAATACGGCCACCAGATAGAACGAGGCGGGAAACCTGAAGCTGGCCTTGCCGCTGGGTTTCAAGCCGCACTCATAGGCCATGTCCTTGTCCCGCGCGTGCCGTTTTTCACCCAGCCACCATGCCATGGCCAGCATGACAGTCAACAGGCCCGTCACTAAACACACATAGATGACCATACTGAGCAGGCCCGGTTCCCAGGGCCGAAATATTTCAAGAGTCTCTGGCTGCAATGATATCCCCTCTAAAACTGCGCTTATTAAAAGTAGACACCGCATACTGTTGACTTGTCAAGGCAACCGCCTAACAGACGCATAAAACAAACGTATTTGAGGTTGATAGACTCGAAACAAAGGCCGGGCGGGCTGCAATTTCCCTTTTGCCACATTTTTGCTTACAATTTTAATAAACGAGAGTTGACGCGTGATTTAGTTTTTTGGGGTCAGCTATTTTTGCCAACGAGATTTTAGGTGCTTTTGATGATGTATAGTGGCAGGGATTCAAATACGCCTCCCCTCGGGTTTCCAGGGGTATCCTGCGATGAATTCTCCCTTTCTTTTTCGCGGACCGAACAAACCGCTGGAGAGTGACCATGCAGTATCAATCCCAGAGCGCGACTTTGTCCATTGGCCGGTGGGAGCTCTTTTGGGCCCTGTCCCGCACCCAGCACGGTCTCTTGGACTTGGCCACTCCGGCCTTTGCCGCGCTGCTCTGGCTGGGCGGGTTCCCCTCGCTGCAGGTGACGATTCTGGGTATCATCACCGCTTTTGCGGGCTATACCGCGGTTTATGCGCTCAACGATCTGGTCGATGTGGCCAATGACCGCGCCAAACTGGCCGCCACCGATCCCGCTGATAAGCGCGAGTACCTGGACGCGTCCTCGGGTGTGCGGCACCCCCTGGCCCAGGGCATGCTCAGCCTGCCCGCTGGCGTGGGTTGGGTGCTCTTCTGGTCGGCCTTGGCCTTGGCCGGAGCCTACGCCCTGAATCCGGTCTGCTTCTTTCTGTTTTTGACAGGGGTCAGCCTGGAAGTCATCTATTGCCTTCTACTGCGGGTAACCTCCCTGCGCACCCTGGTCAGCGGACTGGTCAAGACCACGGGAGGCGTAGCCGCGGTATTTGCCGTGGACCCCGCGCCTTCGCCTTGGTTCATGCTGGGCCTGTGGGCCTGGCTTTTTTGCTGGGAGATCGGTGGGCAAAACGTACCGGCCGACTGGCACGACATCGCCCAGGACAGAAAGTTGGGCGCGCGAACTTTGCCAGTGGTTTACGGGCCGCAACGGGCCAGCCTGATCATCCTTAGTTGTTTATCGCTGACCACGTTGCTCAGCTTGGCGGTGCTGGTGCTGGCCCCCTTGAAGGTGCATTGGCTCATGGTGGTGGCGGCCTGGGCAGCCGGAATATATCTGCTGGTGCTGCCGGCGCTGGACCTTTGGCGCAGCCGCGAGGGGATTTACGCCACCCGCCTTTTCAACCGCGCCAGTTATTATCCCTTGGCCATGCTCTTGGTAGTGCTGGCAGACATGGCCCTAAACGCGCTCTATTGAACCAGGCATAGGAAAGTAAAGGCAATGTTATTTGTGAATCAATCCGACAACCCCATACGTAGCGTTCCTGACTTTTCGACACGTCGGCGGGAGGACTAACCGTGTTGGTCGGAATCGCCGCCGATCATGGCGGTTTCGAACTCAAGGAGGTTCTGGCCGAACGCCTGCGCGCGGCCGGCTATCAGGTGCGAGACTTCGGAGCCCTTCAGTTGGATCTGGAGGACGATTTCCCCGTGTATGTGGCTCCGCTGGCCCGGGCCGTGACAGAGGGATTGGTGGATAGAGGGGTTGCCGTCTGTGGCAGCGGCGTGGGAGCTTCAGTAGCCGCCAACAAGATAAGAGGAGTGCGGGCGGCTTTAATCGTGGACCCCTTCAGTGCCCATCAGGGAGTGGAGGACGACCATTTGAACCTCATCTGCCTGGGCGGTCGCGTACTGGGCCCCAGCCTTGCCTGGGATCTCTTGCGAATCTTTTTGGATGCCAAGCCCAAGGATGTCCCCCGCTTCAAGCGGCGGCTGGCGGAGATAAAAAGCTTGGAGAACGAATAATGCCGCCGGCGTGGCTAGGCATGCGACAAAGACCCCGCATGCTCTATGCTGTAAATCCCGTTTGGGCAGCCGCCGCAGAGGCATGTCTCTAAGCGACTGGCTGAAATTGGCCTTTCAGACCAAACTTGAGAGGTGGCAACCGACATGAGCAAAGCTAAGCGGAATTTCGGCCTTATCGGCCTAGGCAATATGGGGCGCAACTTGGCCTTGAACCTGGCGGACCACGGCGTTCCGCTGGGAGTTTACAACCGATCCACTGACAAGACTGATCGCTTCATGGCCGACCAGGTCGGAGAGCGCGATATAGTCGCCGGCCGTTCCCTGTCTGAATTGGTGGGTTCCCTGGAGCGGCCCCGCTCTTTGCTCTTGATGGTATCGGCGGGCAAGGCGGTGGACGCGGTGCTGGGGGAATTGACGCCGCTCTTGGAAAAGGACGATCTCGTCATAGACGGAGGCAATTCCTTTTTCAGCAATACCGACCGTCGCATCAAAGAAATAAATGCCAAGGGTTTACTGTATCTGGGCATGGGCGTTTCCGGCGGAGAGTCCGGGGCGCGCCACGGCCCCAGCATGATGCCCGGCGGCGACTATAAGGGATACCAGCTTGTGAGCGGGGCTCTGGAAAAGGCAGCCGCCCAGGTCAAAGGCGAGCCCTGCGTGGCCTACCTGGGTCCGGGCTCAGCTGGCCACTATGTCAAGATGGTGCACAACGGCATCGAGTACGCTTTCATGGAATTGATAGCCGAAAGCTACGACTTGCTGCGCCGGGGCCTGGGATTGCCTCTGGAAGAGATTCAGCCCATATACCGAAAATGGGACCAGGGGCCGCTCAGCTCATACCTTATACAAATCACGGCCGACATCCTGGGTGAGTCAGATCCGGATTCGGATGATTTTATTCTGGAAATGATATCGGACCGGGCCAGCCAGAAGGGCACCGGCCGTTGGACCTCGGACCAGGCCCTGGAACTGCAGATGCCAACCCCATCAATTGACGCCGCGGTGACCATGCGCAACCTTTCCACCCACCAGAAGCTGCGAGGCCGGCTGGAGCAGGACCTGGGACGGCCGGAGCGGCTGGACATGGACGCCGCCGCCCTGGCGCCGCTCTTGGAAAACGCCCTTTTCGCCGGGCTGATACTAAGCTTCTCTCAAGGCATGTCTCTATTGGGGCAGGCCTCGCAAAGCTACGGCTACGACCTTGATCTGGAAACGGTGAGCCGCATCTGGCGGGGCGGCTGCATCATCCGTGCGGATCTTTTAGAAAGGCTGCGCAAAGCCTACAGCAACGAACCCGGCCTGGCCTCGCTGCTCTTGGACCGGGACCTGGCCCACGAAGTGAACCGCTGCACCATTGGGCTGCGTACGGTGGTCTGCTCGGCGTCGGCAGCCGGTTTGCCGGTGCCGGGCCTGGCGGCCTGCCTGAGCTATCTGGATGCCATGCGTAGTTCACGACTGCCCACCAATCTGGTGCAGGCACAACGCGACTACTTCGGAGGACATTCCTTCGAACGGGTGGACGGAAAAGGCAGTTTCCACCACCAATGGGGAGAGGCATGAAAAAGAAACCGAACAACGAACACAAGCCCGAGCCCACCATCTTCAGCATCTTCGGCGCGGCGGGAGACCTTTGCTGGCGCAAGCTGATGCCGGCTCTCTACAATCTTTTCCTGGACGGCTGGCTGCCCGAAGAGTTCGCCATACTAGGCGTTGGCCATTTGCATACCTCCAAGACCAAGTACCTGGACCATATGCGCGAAGGAGTTGACCAATTTTCGCGCCAGGAAAAGACAAAAAACGAAGACTGGAAAAGATTCGCCAAACACCTGGATTTCATGGAAGCTGAGCTGGATCAAAACCAAGCCTACTCCGATTTGAGCGACCGGCTGGATCAGATGGAGAAGGGCTGGGCAGTCAAGGCGCAACGGGTCTTCTACCTGGCCATGCCGCCCGGCATGATTGAGCCCATCACCAAAGGCCTGGCCTCGGCCCGTCTCAACCGGCGCAGGGAGCACGCGCGCATAGTGGTGGAGAAGCCTTTCGGCTCGGACCTGGATTCGGCCCGCGGACTGAACCAGCTGCTGAGCCAGGTCTTCGACGAGAACCAAATATTCCGCATCGACCATTTTTTGGGCAAGGAGACGGTACAGAACATCCTGGCCTTCAGGCTGGCCAACACCATGTTCGAACCCATCTGGAACCGGCATTACATCGACCACGTGCAGATCAACGTGGCCGAGGATCTGGGAGTTGAGCACCGGGGCCACTACTACGATAAAGCGGGCGCACTGCGCGACATGATTCAAAACCACCTTCTGCAGATCCTCTGCCTGGTGGCCATGGAGGCTCCCATTACCTTTGATGGCAACGAGGTGCGCAATAAAAAGGTGGACGTGCTCCATGCCATCCGGCCCATTCCCCGCCACCAGGTGCACGATTTCGCGGTGCGGGGTCAGTATGGTGCGGGTTGGCTCCAGGGCGAACATGTGCGGGGCTACCGGGAGGAGGAAAACGTCAATCCAGACTCGTTTACCGAAACCTACGCTGCGGTGAAGCTGTTCGTGGATAACTGGCGCTGGCAGGGGGTGCCGTTCTACCTGCGCACCGGCAAGCGGCTGCCCAACCGCATCACCGAGGTGTCCATCCAATTCCGGCCGGTGCCCCACCAGACTTTCCCTGCTCGGGCGCTGCTGGACCGCCAGCCCAACCGCCTGATCATAGCCATCCAGCCCGAGGAGGGCATTCTGCTGCGCTTCGAGTCCAAGCTCCCGGGCCCCTCCCTGCACCTGGCGCCGGTCATGATGCAGTTCTTTTATAAGGAAGCCTTCCAGGGCCAGCCAGCTGATGCCTATGAGACCCTGCTGCTGGACATCATGGAGGGGGACGCCACCCTGTTCATGCGGGAGGACCAAGCCGAGGCAGCCTGGCAGGTGATACAGCCCGTGCTGGACGTATGGGACGAGCAGCGCCCCACTTCTTTTCCCAACTACCAGGCCGGCACCTGGGGGCCCGAGGAGGCGGAGGTGCTCATCGCCAAGGGAGGCCGTACCTGGACCATGCCCACTATCCTGCAATGTCAGGAGGACGTGGCCATGTGCCGGGTGCATTCCGTGCGAGATGATTAATAGGGCTTTAGTCCTTGCGGGCGGCTGCCACTATGCCCCACCAGGCGCGCTTACTGCGCCTCACCATGCTGAAGCCGGCTCCAGCCAGGGCCGCCTGCAGGTCCGGACCGCGGAAGCGGTCCTGGGTCGGGTGGCGCAGGATCCAGCGGGTGAGCAGGTTTTGGTAAGCGGCGGGAAAGTATTCCTCTAAAAAATAGATGCCGCCTGGCCGCAACACCCGCGCCACTTCGGCCAGGGCGGCGCGCCAGTCTGGCACATGGTGCAGGAAACCAAAGCCGAACACCGCGTCCAAGCGGCCGCCGGCCAGGGGCAGCGCCTCGGCGTCACCCACCAGCACCTGGCCGCCCATATCTTTGGCCAATGCAGCCATGGCCGGGTCCAGGTCCATGAGAAATAGTTTGCCGGGATCGACGGCTTTAAGCAGCAGGCGTCCGCCTTCTCCTCTTCCGCAGCCGATCTCAAGTATGGCGGCTCCGGGCTCAAGGCTAGCCATGGCCAGCATACGCGCCAGGACCCGCTTTTGCAGGGCCAGCCGCAAGGGACTGTTGACTAGCAGGCGTTCGCCCAGATTCAACTTCATGGCTTTATCCCTAGGTATATGGCCGCGATGCCTGCACTGAGGCTTTGCCAGCGCACCTGGCCCAGGCCCGCCCGCTCCAGCATACGCGCCAGTTGCTCTGGCGTGGGAAAGCTTCGTATGGTGCCGGCCAGATGGTCATAGGTATGCCAGGAGCCGGTGAAGACCCGGCCCACCAAAGGCATCATCAGCATCGAGTAAAAGTCGTATAGCATAGATAACCAGCGCGCGGGCGGCCGGGAAAACTCCAGGCACACCAGACGCCCCCCCGGCCGCAGGACCCGCACCATCTCTTCCAGCCCCCATTTAAGATCAACGAAGTTGCGCACTCCGAAGCCCACCATTACGGCGTCCAAGCTGTTTGAACGCAGGGCCAGTTCCAGGGCGTCGCCGCGCACAAAGGCCAAGCCGCGGCCGCAATTCGAGCTGCCGGCCTTGGCCCGGCCTTTCTCAAGCATGGCCCAGTTCAGGTCATAGACCAGTATCGGCGCGTCGCGGCCCGGCCCACGGCGTTGCTGTGCCAAGAGCGCCAAATCCGCGGTGCCGCCGCAGATATCGCCCAGCCGCTCACCCTGCTGCGGCGAAAGCAATTCCACCGCCCGCCGCTTCCAGGCGTGATGCATGCCCAGACTCATGATGGTGTTGGCCAGATCGTAGTGCCGGGCCACCCTATTGAAGTGGCTCTGCACAATAGCCTTGCCCGGCCCCGCATTATAAGCGCCGTCATCGGATCGCCTAGGTATGAGAAAGTCCCGTAGTTTCATAACTCAGCGGTTCAAGTGCCAGTCGTGGAAAAGGTATTCCACCCGCACCCTTTGCAAGTTTTCCAAAAGATAGCGCCGGTGCTCGTCGTCTGGCATGTATTTGGCCACGAAGCGGAGCATATCTTCCCGCCCTCCAAAATCGTCCTGGTACCACTTGAACATATCGGCCATGACCACCAAGTCATCGTCCGGGTTCACCAGCACCTCGGATGAGATATAGGATTCGGCGGCCCGGTAAAGTTGGTAATCCAGCCCCTGTCCGCTGAAATAGCCCACTTTAGCGCAAGAACGCGCTCCGCAGCACAAGGCGAAATGCACCCGCGGGTCGAATCGCTGGAAGCACAGCGAGCGGCGCTTATCCCAGGGCCGGAAAGGTGGCAGCCAATCGTGGGGCCCTCGGCGGTTGCCACGCAGCAACCCATGCTGTATGTCGTTCAGGCTAAAGTTATAAGGACCCACCCGGTAAGCCACTCTTTTGAAAAAGTCGGAAATCTCGAAAACCGACTTTGACAATCCCAGTTCGATCACGCCTTGGATAACGAGATAGTTGTACAGATCAATCCAGAAGGCCAACCCCTCGTGCCCCTGCCCCAAAGCGGCAAGATCCAGGCCGGGAAGGGTCGCCAGAGCGTCTTGCAGCGACTGATACTCGGGCGAGCCCGCTATGGAGGCATAATCCAAGGCGCCCCTCACAGGATCGAAGAATGCGTCGGCCAGCGCGGTCATGGCCCTAGCCAAGCGCCGGGACACCTGGGCCTGGTCAACGCTCCCGCCGTGGCCGTCTTCGTTGAGCACCCTGGTGTCCCCCAGTCTGCCGCCGTTCCAGATGTGAAGCAGGGAGGGTCCGGCCTCTTCCAGACGGCGATAGTCGCACAATAGGTCGATGAACAGAGCGGCGCTCCAGGAGAACTGCCGGGAGCCCAGCCCCCTTCCTGATTGGGAATCATAATACTCCCGAAAACCATAACGGGCCGCCAGCTCCAACATGTCCTTGCGCATTATCTGCGCCTCGAAATAGTAGCCGTAATCTTTAAGCCCGTGGGCCAGCATCCAGTTGATGTTGAACCAGACCGGACCACGCCAGTAGTCCACTTGGTCGTAGTCGCTTTCGGTCATGTCGTAGTCCGGAATGGCAAAGCAGTTGCCCTGGTGGATACCGCAGAATGACACTGAGTTCATTTGATCGTAGAGCGTCTTGGCCTTGTCGCTGTCCACCGCGCGGGCATAGAGGGGCATAAAGCCCATGGCTGTGGGACTGTCAAGGTGGACGCCGCTGATCAGATCGAATGACTCGAAACGACCGTAACGGTCCGACCAGAGCTTATCTCGAATGGCCCGGCTGGTCTGACGGGTCCATTCATCTATCTCACCCCGGTCCTCGCCCAGGATACCGGCGATCTCGCCCAGGGCCTGGTTGTCCCGGCACAGTATGCTGTTGAAGCCCACGTCCTGTATCAAGAAAGGGCATTGCTCACGGATGGCCCGCTCGTCATAGTCATGACGCCGGAACAGGTCCACCAGATAGACATAGCGGTCATAGTCTTCGTCCGAGGGACGCTGGCTTTCATCCACCCCCTTGTCCAGATCCTTGCGCTGATAGGAGGGCACTTCCACCCGGGCCAGGTTTATGTTTCCGAGAGGCCGATCCCAGGCCGGGGCGTTGTCCCGCCCCGACTCCCAGGGGTGGCGGATATAGACCAGCCCCTCTTTCTCAGGATCGCGCTCGCGGTAGAGATAGCGCTGCGCCGCCACCAATTTTGGATACATCTCAACCAGGAAGGCCCGGCTGGTTTCACTCTCCCCGCAAAGCCGGTGCATGCGCAGGCAGGCCACCGCGTGCAGGGGTGGCATGGTGATGCCGCTGGTCTGGCGGCCGTCTGGACAACTCCAGAAATCGGGCTCCGGAAAGTACTCCCCCAAGGCGTCACGATTGAAGACTATGTGTGGAACCATGCCGTTGGGCCATTGAGCCGAGAACAGATGGCGCAGTTCCCGCATGGCCCGCTCCGGCCGATAGTTGGCATAGCCGATAGCGATGAAGGCTGAATCCCAGTTCCACTGGTGAGGATAGAGCCCCTGGGCCGGCCGGGTGTAGCTTCCCAGCCAGTTATCTTCCAGCACCTTTTTGGCTCTGACAAAATTACGCTCGAAAGGTCTTTCCGACCATGGCAACCTCATTGCTTCCCCTTGGCCGCGGTGGCAAATTAACGGTCCAAACCAGTCTCGTGATGATTTTAGCACGGACCGATAAGCCGCACAGGATCTGCCCCAAGTCTTTCCAAGGCACCATCATAACCTAAGGGCGCTGTCCCAAGAAAAACTTGAAGCCAAATCACTTCATATTTACTTCAGGGGACCAGACAGATTTGCCAGGAGGATAGTACTACAGCTAATATACTGATTTATTGTCAACTTTGGATAAAGGCCATCCATCTGCATCTATCAAGGGGCTCCGGGAGGGGACCCCAAGATGTTCAACGTCAGGGAAAGTGGCACACAAAGATCAAAGAAAATAAGTTAGAGGTTGACCGGTAGGTTGTATATCGTCAGCGGGTTTGGCACACAAGGGGGTATTTTTCTAAGTTAGGGTTTTGGTCCCCTGCGGCCTTGAGCTGTTTGCGTTATACCATCTCCGTTTGGCCATAGTCCGTTTCCGGAGTTTGGCCCTGCTATCCAGAATCGAGTCTCTCCTGCCA
>Ga0307423_1000493_pt1 | contig 26579 bp, 19 predicted proteins | sample SalMarWE160310MG_FD_202154 | JGI IMG/M metagenome (GOLD analysis project Ga0307423, IMG submission 202154) | Salt marsh sediment microbial communities from the Plum Island Ecosystem LTER, Massachusetts, United States - WE1603-10 | ecosystem: Environmental > Aquatic > Marine > Intertidal zone >... | reverse complement strand
GCACGAGGGTACTGTGTCAGCACAGTAGGTCTTGATGAAGAAGCTATCCGAAAATACATCAGAAACCAAGAACAAATGGATATGCTCCAAGAGGAGCCTACCCTATAAATTATCATAGAGTAGCTGATCATGAGGCCCCCCTTGAAGGGGGGCCTCATGATACCACCAGTTTACTGGTGGTATTCATTAAATCCGGGTTTTTTGGACCCAGGGTTATTCAGTAAGCCAAGAATTCTCCGCTTTCGTGACCACTCCTTTACACAAAATGGGTCCGGGATCAACAATGGTGACCTCAGGGACAGCCCCGAACTTTTCTGGAACCTTATTGACCCATAAATCAGATGCGATGTAGTCCTGTAACTCCTTTTCCGAATTGAAGATATAAAATGCGCCCCATACACCCTTCTCCTGGTCCACCCACCAACACTTACTGAAAATTGCCGGCATGTCCCTGAAAATGGCATATCCGCCACTAAACCGCTCCTTCCATTCAGCAGAACTCAGCTTCTTGTCCATTTCAAATACCACCCACATTCCTCTTTTTTCTTCGGCCATTTTTTCCTCCTTTTTGGGCAAAGGGTTGTTGTTGACAAGACGGATGTCACATTACCCGTTACTCTGATTACCTCTCGCCTTTTTCAGCCATGCACCCGCAGCAATCTTAAATAAATTGCCTGAATTAAGAGAAAAGAACTGCGCGCCTTGGCTAGCAAATTGGGCCACCGTTTCAGGATTCTCAGCAGGCATGGCTCCGACACCAATGATTTTCCCTGCAGCTCGCGCTTCAGCGATGGCTTTGTCCACAGCTTCCTGGACCCTGGGATGAGACAATTGTCCTGGAATGCCCAAAGACAGAGACAAATCCGCACGTCCAATCCACACCACATCAAGCCCATTAACCGAAAGTATTTCTGAAAAATTTTCCAGAGCTTGAGCCTCTTCCACCATGGCAATAAGCATGGTTTCTTTATTAGCCTCAATGACATAATCGGCAGGGCGCATGCCACTCATTCGAATGGATCTGCCACCAATTCCCCTCTCTCCCTCAGGGGGATATTTTGCCGCTTTTACGGCAGATTGCGCTTCTTCCTTGGTATTGCAATGGGGAATTATAATCCCCATGGCCCCTGAATCCAGTGCGCGCAGAATATAATGGGGTTGGTTTGCGGGAACGCGAACCATTGGGGTCAAGCCAACAAGCTCGGCTGTCCGGATCATGTATCGACATGCTTCCTCATTCATTGGGGCATGTTCGCAGTCATAGTAAAGGAAATCAAACCCCCCATCTCCCAATATTTCAATAATATCCGGTGATGAATAGTCCATTCGAAAGCCGATAGCTGTCTGACCGGCTTTCAATTTTTCTTTGGTGAGATTCTTTTTTAGCATCAGTGGCCTCCTTTGTGATGGAATGCCCTCCCCCTGACATTCGGATTCATGGTGTTCTTTCTCTGGCATGGGCATGGGGAGCAAGCCACATCGCATGCGCCATCATGTGTGAAAACCAGGCATTCCACACTAATAAATTACCAATGGGTGAAAAGGAAAACCCAAATCAACCAACAACCCCGCTTATGGAATGCTTTCCACATCAACAAGGGAGTAGTCATGGGAGGGAATCAAAATGTCCGCCATTTCCTTGATTTGGATAGCGCTCTTCAGGCTCAGCATGGGATCCGTATGGGTGCCACAGGGAACCACCGGGATGAAGGTTTTCATGTCCTCTGGTGGTTCAAAGTTGGCATTGACACAGCAGAAGCCCGCAATAATGGCACGCCCTTTCTCTGTATTGACAGAAACAGATTGACATCCCGGCGTATGTCCCGGACTCGGAATGAGGTCAATTCCCGGTTCAATTTCATGGTAGCCATCTACGACCTCGTAGTTCAGGCCCTTCAGAAGATTTACTGCATAGGTGGGCGCCAGGATGGGATTGGGACTAAAGGCAAATTCCAACTCGTCCTTTTGAACTACCACCTTGGCATTATGAAACTTTTGGGTATTCCCCACATGGTCCCATTGGAGGTGGGTTTGAATCACCATATCCACATTTTCGGGTTTCAGGCCGACTTTTTTCAGCGCATCTTCAAACGACATGATGTCTACCCCGCGAGTACTTCCTCTAAAGTCTGCTCGAAGTTTTGCGTCTGAGCCGCCGTCAACAATAATAGTCTGGTTTGCACCCTCGATGTACCACATATAACTTGTTGATTTCACTTTTTTCCCATAATTGCAGCGATAGGTAAACACGCCTGTGTCGATTTCGCAGTAGGACATAGCCAAGGGTCTGATTCGATATTGCTTCATCATCAACACCTCCTTTTTGTTGCTCGAGTGATGAACAAAATAGAGGGGTACGGTTCCCCATTTCCTCCGTTGTGGAAGGTTCGCGGTAGTTCACTACAGTTTCACCCTTGAAGTCTTGAATCTGAGCTATCCTCGACTTTACAGCGTCGGGGCCACTAAATGCAATGACCCACCAAAAAACCTTCTCTCACTGCTTCCAAGGCGGTTCGCGGTTGAGTGCAATCTCCGATCATGAACCGTTCATGGCATGCACCTTCAAGGGTTTGGAACAGGTCTTGATCGGGGACCGCCCCCAACGCCAACACTACATGTTCGCAGGCCAAGGGTTGTTGCTCTCCTCCGGCTGCATCAAGAATTACCATACCACTCTTGGTGATTTCTACGGCCTTTTTCCCCACAAGCGCAGCCACTTTCAGGGTTTCCAGTTCATCCAGCAAGGCCCGGCGGTTCAAGGGTTCCATTTCATGAGCCAATTCGGGAAGCATCTCAATGATCGTAACTCTCTTACCTCTTTTTGCGAGATATTCCGCGGTCTCACAACCCACTGTACCGCCTCCCAAGACAACCACATGGATGCCCGAAAGTTGGGACGTGCCAGCGAGAACATCCCAAGCAGTGACGCAGTGTTTTCTTTTGATTCCGGGAATATCGGGCACAAAAGGTGTGGCACCCGTGGCCACCACCACAACATGGGGATCCAACTTACATAAGCTGTCAGGGTCCACTGTGGTATTCAGTCTTATGGTGACGCCTTGTTTTTCAATCTGAGCGGCCAGAAAATCCCGGAGCCAGAGCATTTTGCTTTTTCCTGGCGGTACAGCAGCAAGCAACAACTGGCCCCCGAGTTCAGGTCCCTTTTCATACAGACTGACTTGGTGTCCCCTAAGTGAAGCGATTCTAGCCGCTTCCATACCGGCTGGGCCCCCACCGATGACCATCACATTCTTTTTTGAAGAAGGTCGGAAAGACCCAACAAAATCCTTTTCCCGGCCCCACATGGCATTTACCATACACTGCCTTACAACCGGGGGCTTGCCATCAAGCCCATAAAGACATCTCAGGCATGAAGTGCATCGGTTGATGTCTCGGATTCTGCCTTGGGCGGTTTTTTGGGGCCAGCATGGATCGGCCTGCATTTGTCTGGCCAGGCCCACAAACGCGGCATCGCCCTCGGAGATCAGCCTTTCACAGAACTCTGGATTTCGGTTACCACCCCCGGCAATGGTGGGAATATCAACAGCCTGGGTAATAGCCTTCCACATGGGGCGCTTCCATCCTTCATCCATGCGCATAACATCGGAAACCTTATGCTGATTTAAATAGGTGCCACAGGTAATATTAATGCAATGGGCACCCGCTTTTTCCAACATTCTGGCGATTTCCGGCGAGTCTTGAATGGTGATGCCGCCTGGAAGAAATTCGTCAGCACTGATTCGAACACCGATGGGAAATTCACGCCCCACCTGTTTACGGGTTCGCTGAATTATTTCAGTAACAAATCTCATTCGATTTGCCAAGTTGCCCCCAAACTCATCATGGCGCTTGTTTGTTGCCGGAGAAATAAATGCCCCAATCAGATGTCCGTGCCCGGCATGTATTTCCACCATGTCATATTCGGCTCGTTTGGCATTTTCAATGGCCGCTACAAATGCGTCAATCATCTCATACACTTCTCTTCTGCGCATTGGCCGAGGCGTGCCATAGGGGTGGCCTTTCACATTAAACTGCTGGATACCCGAAGGGGACAATGGTTGTTCACCTCCCCAATCGGCCTGAAACACCTGGCTCCCCGGATGGTTGAGTTGGACAGCGATTTTTGCACCATGGGAATGAACCCTTTCTACCAGGTAATAGTGGCCCGGAAGGAGCTGCTTCTCGCCCAGATTTAAAAAGTGTCTGTCAATGGGCCGTTCCATGGGGAGTACCCTTACCCCACCTACAATGATTAGGCCGACACCGCCTTTGGCACTTTCTTCGTAACAGGCGATGGTTCTCTCCGTCACCTCACTGCTGGTCCCCACAAAGTTCCCGCCTGCCGGAAGTTGGACAATACGGTTTCTGAGGCGCAATGGGCCTATGTGACCCGGTTGAAACAGTTTTCTACAATGGGAAGCATTTTCCATATATTCCTCACTATCACGATGGCCACACCGAGCAATACCGCACCCATATAGCTGACAGCATAAACTTGATTCTCCCTGCCCCCTCGTTATGGGTAACATGTTTCATCACGAAATAGACCTACTAGTCTTATTTTAATTAAAATGCAAAATTTAATTTTATATCTTAAGACAATTTGTTTTTGGTATCCAGGACAGTTACGTCGGCATTTATAATACTCTTATTTATCCTCTATTATGTTATATTTGTTTTTAAAAATACCATAGTGTCTGGACGATGTCCACAAGAAAATGCAAAATTTAATTTTTTCATTGACAATACCATGAAACTTCCATATTTTGCTTTCTAAAAGCTTGATCGGTGCGAACGATTTTTGGGCTGATCGGGGCCATTTATGGAGGTTAAAGATAGGATGCCAGACTTGGAATCATCAATAATTCAATGGTTTCCCCCTTGTTCGTCAAATTTACGGAAAATTCAATGGAAAAAATAGAGAAAGTTCCAAGCATCACGTTGGATGAAAAGGCCTATCGGAATATCAAGCAGATGATATTTCAGAAAAACTTGGCGCCTGGGCAAAAACTGATCTATGAGGACCTTTGTGAGACCCTCAAGATGTCTCGAACCCCGATCATCAATGCCCTCCATAGACTGAGTCAGGAAGGGTTTCTGACTTCAAAGCCTTTTCGGGGGTTTTATATTAAACCGTTTGATCCGCAAGAGGTTTGGGCGCTTTATGGGGTTCGAGAGGCCCTGGAAGTTTATGCCATTGAACAAGCCCTGCAAATGGCAAGTGGTGAGGACATCCAAACTCTGGTTGAAATGGCTGGGCTTCATCAGGCACATATGCCGGTTTATTACGATCGGAGAAAATTTCTTTTGGATCTTGATTTTCACATTCAAATTGCGAAGATAAGTCGGAACCGTATTTTGGTTCAGCTGTTAAAGACTAACTTTGAGCACGTGCAGCTTCGATGGATTCTTGGCGACATGAATCCCAATCGCATGTATTCCGCTGCCGATGAGCATCAAAAGTTGCTGCGTTTTTTTAAAAGGCGTGACGTAATGGGGAGCGTTGACGCTGTTCGCCTTCACATCAAGAATGCCAGAGATCACGCGCTGTCAGCCATATCCCGTAAGGCAGCGTTGTATGACTCTGAGCTGGATGAGATGGATGTAAAATGAACATTCCCGTTGGGATGGGGCGGGTTTGTCATGGGTTGTACGAAAATACGGCCAGCGGGGTCGTTGGCGCATGTAAACGCCAGAGAACGTGAGGGCAATTCATTAGAAAGGAGGTGATCCAAACTAGTCCTGACAGCGGAGGGTTTTCAGATAAAGGTCAAAGGTCTTATTGGACATGTCAACTTTTTCTCAATCGGTGAAAGGAGCGCAAAAATGAAAAGGAAGAAAATGATGGCTGTGGTGAGTGCAATGGTGGTATTTGCTTTTCTGCTCACGTTAACGCCTGCATTGGCTAAAAAATCAGCCACTGACGTGATTCACTGGAAAGGACAACTTAGTTATGCGCCTTCCAAAACAGGGTTTGGGCCTTTTGCTGTTGGACAGGCAGGCGTGGGGGCCCAGTTTGTTATGTGGTCCAATTGGTTGAAAGAGGCCAGTGGAGGCAGGCTTGTGATAGAATGGGCAGAGCCCAATTCCATTTTTCCGGTACAAGATGCAGACCTTGCCATTGGTAAAAATGTGGTCCAGGTTGCCACTGGATACGGAGGTTATTATCGAGGAAGAATCCCAGAGACGGATATCGAGACAGGTGGCGTTTTTCTATGGGAAAACGAAGCCCAAGTCTTTGAGTGTTTACATAAATACGGATTATATCAGGCGCTGCAAAAGGTGTACGAAAAGCACAACATCAAATGGCTGCCCAATCACTGCAATGCCATCGTGGGGATAGCCACCACGTTTCCCGCACCAAATCCGGAAGCCTTGAAGGGTAAAAAAATTCGGGCCCTTGGCATGTGGGCCGATTATGTCAGGTCACTTGGTGGGACCCCTGTGAGCCTTCCCTGGGGGGAAATGTACATGGCTCTAAAACTGGGCACCATTGACGGAGCCATGGGGGGCGCTGGAATCCTTGAAGAATTGAAACTGAAGGAAGTCGTCAAATCTTTTGTTGCTTCTCCCATCATTTCAACTGCCCTTTCCAGTATTATGATCAATTTAGATGCCTTTAATGCATTGCCCAAAGATTTGCAGCAACTGCTTCAGAGAGACACTCCCTATGTAACCTATGCCCTCTCAAGTAACTGGTACAATCAATGCACTTGGTGTTTGAAGAATGCCCAAACAGACTACGGTGTCAATATTGAAAGATGGAGCCCAGATGATGTGAAAAAATTGACGGACCTGGTTGCCAGTAAAATTTACCCCAAGATCGCGGCCAGAAGCAAAGGGAATGCGAAACTTTTGAAAATCGTGCTGAAACAGATGAAAGATTATGGAAGAATCAAATAGATTTTGATTTTTTTCTTGAACTCCGGGCTTGTCTCCGGGTCGGCCACGTCATGGCCAAAGGCAATTGGTTTCAATGGCAGGTGTTTCATACGGATGCTTTTTTTCTACCTCACACAAGGATAAAAGAGAAAAATGTCTGTCAAACGTATGGAAGGTCTATGCAAAAATATAGATCAATTGAGCGACTGGGTTGGCCGAATTGCCTGCTGGCTCCTCATTCCGCTGGCATTCTTCGTTTTCCTGGATGTCATCCTTCGATACTTATTCAATCACCCCACCATTTGGGCCTGGGACGTAAACGTGCAGATTCTCGGGATACTGGTGATTTTTGGCGGATGCTATGCCATGGCCCATAATGCACATATTGGCATTGATGTGCTCAAAAAGCGCCTGTCTCCCAGAAAAAGAGCATTCATAGAGGTGGTGACATATTCTCTTTTCCTCTTTATTTTGACCATCATTGCATGGGAAATTACCATAGCCACTTGGGTTTCCATTCAAAGCAGGGAATGCTACTCCAGTTACCTGATGCCTCCCCTCTATCCTTTTAAAACTCTTGTTGCGATAGGTATATACCTTCTGTACCTACAGGGAATTGCCAAACTTATTCGTTCTGTTTTGGCGTTTATGTCGCAGGCAACAGGAGGTGAAAATTGATTGCTCTGGGCATTGAAATCAAAACGGTTCTCATCGTGGTGTCGGTCCTTGTATTTCTTGCCAGTGGGTTGCCCGTTGCCTTCAGCCTATTGACCATTACCATACTGGGCTATTTGTTTTTAGTGGGACCTAATGCCCTGTATTCCATTGCTCCCATCTTTTTCAAAACCATCACTAGTGATGTCTTCATCGCAGTGCCCCTTTTTATTTTTATGGCGGCCGTATTTGAGGCGTCCGGTATTGGTGACCGCATGTATGATGCCATGAACAAATGGATGCGTGGGCTAAGGGGTGGGTTGGCAATGGGCACGGTCATGCTGTGCACATTGATCGCAGCCATTTCGGGCCTGGTAGGGTCGGCTGAGGTTACCATGGGCATGCTGGCATATCCTGGAATGCGGAAGCGTGGGTATGACAAAAATTTGGCCATCGGGAGTGTTCTGGCTGGGGGGTCCTTGGGCCCACTCATCCCCCCAAGCGTTCCAATGCTCCTTGTCTCCGGCATGACCAGCGTATCTTCGGGAAAACTTTTCATTGCCGGAGTCATTCCCGGCCTGACTTGCGCTTTTCTGTTTTGTCTCTATATCGGGTTAAGATGTTTTTTTAATAAGCGCTTGGCACCGGTAGACCTCTCTGATACCAAATATGACTGGGGGGAGCGACTTCGTGCCCTTAAGAATCTGATTGCTCCCATAATCCTAGTTATATTGGTACTTGGGGGCATTTATGGTGGGGCATTTACACCCACTGAGGCGGGTGGAATTGGCGCTATAGGAGCGTTGATCTGTTCTGTTATCATGCGGACGCTCACATTCCAGTCCTTAAAACGGGCCGTTGTAACCGCCTTTCGAGTCAATGCGATGATCATGTGGCTTGCCATCGCCGGATCCGCGTTTAGCTCCCTGGTTGGAAGCATGGGCGTCAGCCGGTTTGTTGGCAACCTGATGCAATCATTCACATTGGAACCCACTGGGATTTTAATGGTGATGCTAAGCATCACTCTGATAATGGGGTGTTTTATTGACACGGTTTCCATAATCATGATCAATCTGCCCATGATGATGCCCATCGCCGCCAACAGTGGAATTGACCCGCTGTTTTTTGCGTTTCTGTTTACCATGACCCTCATCATTGGCATGATTACTCCCCCATTTGGGTATGCCCTCTTTTATTTCAATGGGTTGGGTTTTGAAGATGTGACCATGAGCAACATTTACAGGAGTGTTGTACCCTATGTTATCATTTCAATGTTCGTACTAATCTTGTGTTTTTTGTTTCCCCAGATCCCTCTCTGGCTCCCTAATCATATGATTCGGTAGCGAGCCGGTGGTAAACCGCCACTTTTGAAGCGGTTGGCAACCAGCAAAGGCGTATGTCGCAATTTCATTCACCCACGAGAGCGCCCTATGAACTTAATCGTTGAAAGGAACATGAATAGAAAGGAGATGCCCAATGATGAATGAATACCGGATCATCCCTTTGGCTACATCCATTCTGGATATTGATTTGTCCACATTTACATATCGACACAATTTGGGCAAGATGGTCAAATCACCCATATTTATGTGGTATATCGAGGGAGCAGACAAACACATTCTGGTCGATACTGGCTGTGATGCCGAGTATGCCCAGCAACACCGGCCTTTTCCAGCGCAAGAGGTTCAGTCATTTGAAGATGCCCTGTCCACTTTGGGATTGGAACCGGTTGACATCGATGTGGTCATTGCTACTCATCTTCAGTGGGATCACATACGAAACCGTTGTCCGAATGCCAAAGTGGTGGTTCAGGAAGAGGAATTAAAATTTGCCTTTGCCCCCCACCCCATTCTGGCTCCTACCTATCACAAGGATCTGCTCAAGGATTTACACTTTGTGCCGGTGAAAGGCCACCATGAAGTTGCCCCTGGCATTGAGCTTATTCCGGCCCCCGGTCATACCCCCGGATGCCAAGCCGTTTCAATAAACACATCCCAAGGGAAGGCGGTGATTACTGGATTCTGTGCAGTGAATGCCAACTTTGAAGTACCCGAAGAAACCAAGGGTATACTCCCGGTCTTGACCCCGGGCATCCATTTGAATGCAGTAGATGCCTATAACAGTGCCCTCTATATAAATGGGTTGGCAGATATCCTGATTCCCATTCATGAAGCGTCCTTTATGAATGTCGAAAGCATTCCGTGAGCTGAGGGCGGGACTCAGATACGGATTCGGACGGTAGAGGTGAGACTCATGCTTGGAGCAGTTCAAGGGAGGGAGGAGTGAAAATGTTAAAGAGAAATATCACAAAAGAGAAGCTGAAAAAGGGAGAGCCCGTCTTTGGATTCCGGATGGAGTTTGCGGCCCCCTTCATTGTGGAAGTCCTGGGTCACGCGGGGTTTGATTTTGTCTATTTTGATTGTGAACATGGCCCAATGAGTGAAGGTGAGGTTGAAGAAATGATCCGAGCGGCCGAACTCATGGGCATGACGCCTATGGTGCGAGTAGCGGCCAATCAACCCCACCATATCCTGCAATCCTTGGATTCAGGGGCCATGGGAATCATTATCCCTCATTGCGGCAACAAAGAGGAAGCCCAGGCCGCGGTTCATGCCCTAAAATATCCCCCAGAAGGAGACCGGGGCATTGCTGGTCGTTCTTGGACCCACTGGGTCATGTCTGGAAATTCCACGGCCGATTATGTCAAAAAAGCCAATCAGGAAACCCTGCTGGTGGCAATGATCGAAGACGCAGAGGGAATCAGTCAAGTTTCCGATATTCTGACGGTCGACGAGCTCGATTGCGTCTTTATCGGCAGGGCCGATCTATCCGTTTCTTTGGGCGTTCCAGGGCAAGGGAACCACCCCATGATCAATGACGCCGTGGACAAGGTTCTCAAAGAGGCCGCCAGTTGCGGCAAAGCCGTCGGAATTGGTTTTGTTGACTTTGGAGATCCGGACGGCGTGAAGCGTTTTATCCAGAAAGGTGCCCAGCTTTTTTCAATGGGTTCCACAGCCGTGTTAGTGAAAACCGCCAAAGATCTTCTCAAACAGATCAAAGGTTCTTAAACTACTCCTGAGTCAGGAGATGTGTTCTCATACTGTGATGATCGCGCCAACGAAAAGACCCGTGAATTAATACCCGGCTGAGAGCGATGGGGCGCAGCCTGAACGTGGAGGTGACTTTTGATCCAGCAACTTGGTCTTGATTCAATTTATATGCGAAATGACCAAAGGAGGAAACGATGAAAACCAAAGCAGCAGTTTTATATGAGTACAACACACCTTTGATCATCGAGACTCTTGAACTGGATGATCCGAAAGAAAACGAAGTTCTCGTCCAATTCAGAGTGGCAGGGCTGTGCCACAGCGATTTGTCCATCATAAAAGGCGTTCCATTTCCACCCCTCCCCTGCCTTCTGGGTCATGAAGGCGCTGGGGTCGTTGAGGCGGTGGGACCTGGTGTGACCAAGGTGAAACCCGGAGATCATGTCCTCCTCATGTGGGTCCCTGTTTGCGGCCAATGCCATTACTGCTTAAAAGGCCTCTATTCTTCCTGTGTCAATAAGCAAACGGGCCTTGCCGGCACCATGTTGGATGGCACCCACCGATTGAGCAAAGAAGGCCGGCCCATTAATGTGCAATTGGGAGTTGGGGCCTTCAGCGAATACAATGTGGTCAGCGACCTCAGCATTATTCCCATCGCTCCGGAAATTCCTTTTGACATCGCCATATACGGGTGTGCGGTCATGACAGGGTTCGGTGCGGTATTTAACACCGCAAAGGTGAGGCCAGGGAGTCACGTTGCGGTCGTGGGAGTGGGCGGTATAGGTCTCAATGTGATCCAAGGAGCGGTTCTCGCCAACGCCACCAAAATCATTGCCATTGACATTATCCAGGACAAGCTTGAAATGGCCAAGCGTTTTGGCGCCACCCATGTCATTAATGCCGCTTCAGGGTCACCGGTGGAAGAAGCCATGGAGATCACAGGCGGAATGGGTGTCGACTATGCATTTGAGGCCAGCGGGAGACAGGAAGCCGCAATGACCTGTTATCAGATAATCGGTCGGGGAGGATATGTGGTCCTTGTGGGCATTCCTGGGATCGGTTCGGAGATCACCCTTCCATTGCGTGATTTCCCTCTGATGGAAAAAAATATTTTGGGCTGCAATTATGGATCCGGTGATATCAGAAAGGATTTGAACATACTGATTGATCTTTACGTCATGGGCCGCCTCAAGTTATCAGAACTTATCACCGGAAGATATCATCTGGAGCAGATCAATGAGGGGTTCAAGGATTTGGAAACGGGAAGGAACGCCAGAGGGGTCATCGAGTACGTGAGGGGATAAAGCTTGAGCCAGAAAAGATGGTTCGAAACGACTCTTTTGGATTCGCAAGTGGATGTTTTTATTGAAAACGAGGATTTTCCCAAGGTCTTTCTGCTAGGAGCCAGCGTCCTATGAAGATGAAGGTTGACTCCGTAAAAAAGGGATCCAAGGCGTCTGCAGAAACATCATCTAGTGGAGGTCATATCAAAATGGAACAAAAGGTACCGGGCGGTTATCACGGCTGCATTCTTCGCGTCAACCTTACAGAAGAGGCGGTAACAACTGAGCCCATTGATGAAATATTTTGCAGGGCATATCTGGGAGGGGCAGGCTTTGTGACCTATTACCTGTTGAAGGAGCTTCCTCCGGGCACTCATCCCCTAGGTCCTGAAAACAAGATCATTTTTGCAACAGGACCCCTCACCGGCCTCCCCCTCGGGGGATGCGCCCGCCACACGGTGGGAGGGAAATCCCCTTTGACCGGCGGCATTGCCAAATCTGAAGTGGGTGAACACTGGGGCTCTCAGTTCAAGCGCGCCGGTTTCGACGCCCTCATCATTGAAGGGAAAGCCAAGGCCCCCGTTTATCTTTGGATTCACGACGGCCAGGTTGAAATCAAGAAAGCCGCGAATCTGTGGGGTCTGAATACCAAAGAAACACAGGAAACCATCCGCTCTGAACTGGCCGACCCCAAGGTCAGAGTGGCCATGATCGGCCCGGGAGGCGAGAACCTAGTCTCATACGCAGCCATCATGCACGGCCTCTTTGATGCGGCGGGACGGGGGGGCATGGGGGCCGTCATGGGGGCCAAGAATCTCAAGGCGGTTGCTGTGAGAGGCAGCCAAATGCCTGAGACGGCCCATGCCGGTGGTGTGAAAAAGCTCGGCAACTGGCTCAAGGAACACATGGATATGTTAACCCCTTTCTCGGCTTTCGGCACCGGGGCTCCCATTCAGGCTTTTGAAAAGCTGGGCAATCTTCCCATCCGAAACTTCCGTGACGGCAGTTTCCCTGGTGTGGACCTGATCACCCCCCAGAGGATGAAAGAAAGCATCTGGGTTGGGATGGACGGGTGTTTCGCCTGCCCGGTTCGGTGCAAGAAGCGTATCGCTTTTGAGGCACCTTATCCGGTGGACAGTGCCTATGGCGGACCGGAATATGAAACCATTGGGGCCCTTGGCTCCGCCTGCGGCATCGATGACCCGAAGGCCATCGCAAAAGGAAACGAAATGTGCAACGCCTATTCCCTGGATACCATGTCTACCGGCCTCACCATTGCCTTTGCCATGGAGTGTTTTGAAAACGGCCTCTTGAATTCCCAGGATACCCAGGGGATTCACCTGACATTCGGAAACTCAGAGGCAATGCTCCAAATAATCCAAATGATCGCCCACCGGGAAGGCATTGGGGATCTTCTTGCAGAGGGATCGGCCAAGGCAGCAGAAAGAATTGGCAACAGCGCCCAAGCCTTTGCCATGCAAGTAAAGGGTATGGAAATTCCCATGCATGAACCCAGGCTCAACAAATCCCTTGGGCTCGGCTACATGGTGAACCCCCATGGCCCAGACCACATGGACAGCCTGATTGATATTTTTTTTAGTGCCTTTGGCAAGCTTCCCGATGTAACGGTCCCTGATACCATTTCTATGGGATTGTCTCCTGCTCCGTTCCAGGATATCGGTCCCCGAAAGGTAGCGCTGTTTAAAGCGTTTCAATCCAAGCGGCTCATTTCCGATTCCCTGGTGATGTGTGATTTCCTCCCCTACTCATGGACCCAATTGGCGGAACTGACATCGGCAGTCACAGGATGGGATACCCTCGTCATGGAGCAATCCAGGATTGCCGAAAGGATCCTGACCTTGTGCCGACTCTTCAATCTCCGGCATGGATTGACCGCGGCCCATGACACGCTTCCGGCCCGTTTCTTCCAATCGACGATAGACGGGCCCCTATCCCACCAGTCATTGAAGGTCGAGGAAATGGAAAAAGCCAAACGCTATTACTATTTCCTCATGGGATGGGATGAAATGGGGGTTCCAATGAATGGAAAATTGGAAGAACTTGGTATTGACCATTTAGGAAAGCATTTTCTCTAATGTCTTTTCCACTGCCATGAGAGTGGTGGAGTAGAGAGCTGACTCGGGCGGTTTTAGGTGTTGCCTATCCGTTTCCGATTCCGACCCTTTTGTGTGTCGGTGCCTCACTTGCCGCCCCTTGACTGCCTCCGCCAGCCCTCCCTCATCAAACCGTGCATGCGGTTTTCCCGCACAGGGCTTTCCGATGTTCTTCACCGTTTCGTTGTTGATTTTTATTGGGACCAGATTGTCGCTATTCCCCTGATCGCCGGGAAGAGTCTAAGAAAGGTTGCTTACCCTTATCTGGGGAACGCAGTGCATACACTGCATGATAGTAAAACAAGCGAATGGTGGCATATCGCCTTACCCATACCCGACGTGACATGGCGGAGCCTGGGACTTGCTCAATGGCAGTTACCACGTCTGAAAGAATTTCAGGCTTTCGTTGATACACTCTCAAGGCTTTGGAAGGGCTGCGGCCATTTTGCAGATTTTATGCGTGTTGAGGAAGATTTCGATCAACTAGGAGTGGAAATTGCGCAAGCTTATATCAGGGAGGGTCAAGAGACACTCAGCTCATTGCTTCAGGGGGTTTTGGATCAACGGCGCAAGCTTTGGAACTACTTCGAAGAGCTTGATGATACTGAACCAATCGAGAAGCCAATACTATTTGAATGCTCTTCTTTGCTATCTGAATTAGAGAACAAACTGTTACCCCGCAAGGAATGGAGTGGCTATGAACGTGTGAGCCTAAATGAGCTTAAGGAGTGTCATGGCCGCTTAACTGAGACATTAGGCATCGTCAGCTTAGCAGAAATTCTTTGGTCCGCCGACACTCTGGGACTTCAATGTGATCTTGAGCGATTAGCGAAATACCTAGGAAACCAGTATCAACCTCAAGATTGAATTTTTTTCATATTGAACATTCCAAAATGGACGGACCTCGGGATGCAACGGTCAGTGAGAAAACATGCGGCTTCTGAGGTCCAACACTCAACAATGATTATCCTATCCATGAACCCAGACCGACCCAAGGAGGTCAAACATACCAAACATAAGCATCAGCGCGTAGCGGCCACTAGACCAGACTTAAAATCTGCGATCACTGTGTATCGGCAATGTGTGTGCGTCTTAAGAATTGCATATACCTCCAACAATCAGCAAATTCACCCCGCCAAAATAATTTGTGATATCCAATTTTCTAAAGCGTGCATGTAAGAAAAAATATCCAAATCCTTGACTTCGAGCGGCCCCGAAACGTGAACTATTTATTATCAAGTCGGTGTCTCTCTCTTTGGTCGTTTGAAAACTAGGCCTTTGACTGAAAGTAAGGCATCTTCTTTATGGTTGTACTTCTCCCCCAGAGATGAAGGTTCCAATAACATTCCCCTTCGTGATTGGTAGAAGCAAATGAGAGGGATGTTGGGAATCATGATATACGGTCACATATGAAGGAGTCTGTCTCCAAACGTGACCCTGAGCAACAGCTTCAAGAAAATTCTTTGGTTGCTCATCATCAACGCAACGAATTTTCAATCCAATTCGGTGTCCCGCTTTGAACAGATTTCCTGTAGGAACAATACCTATATTGAACTCATAAATTTCACCAGGTTTTAGTGGTTCTCGCTTTGTATGTGGGTGGAATGGTTCCCAAGGTTTGGTTTTGTTGGGATCAGTTGCTCTCTGAGAGCCCCTTAGCCACCCTCTGGTGAGTATTTTTTCTTCTCCATTGGAATCAACCTCCAATAGACTGATGAACCACAAGATTTCCTCGTCGGTAGTAGAAGCATAGATGTTTAAGGATATAGGGCCGACGACTTCAGTATTTTCTACAAGTGGCGGTGAAACAAATTTGAGGCCACCACGAAGATTAAAGGGATTATCTTCAAAAGAAGAAGCACCTTCGTTGGGCCAAAATTCATGTTCGCTCAAGAGGCCGTTCATATGGAAGTAAAAGGGTGTCCATTTTGTCTCTGGCAAGGGCCATTCTTCTGCGGCTTTCCACTCCCCTGTGCCCATAATAAAAAGCCGGATAGGCGGTTCCTGCATGATATCGTTTTCGATTCCTTTAAGCCAATGGTCGAACCACCTTAGTGATTCGTATTGATACTGGTAAAGTGGGCGATCTAAATAAGAAGGCGGTCCAATAACCATCTTCTTTGGGACCAACACGTTTTCCCAGAATTTGAAAGGTCCAGTCAAATGGAGGCCGTATATTCCCCAGCATGCCCCAACATACACCGGTATCTTCACATTTTCATATTTCAAGCTCCGTTCTCGATAATAATCTCCATCAAATTTATTAAGGACCATATCCACAATTAGTGGATTTGCACCTTTTTCTGGATTTTGTAAAGCCTCAACAACATGCGGCAAGCCTCGTATTTCCTTGTCTCTCAGGGCCTCAGTAATTGCCTCTCTAAATTTTTCTTCGCCCCACCTGTCACGAAACCAGCTGGACCAACTACCACTATCCCTATTGCTCTCCCAGATACTAAAAACATGATTACCCCATCTGTGATAGAAAGCGTGCGATAGAATTCCTCCATGATAGGCTTTGTCCCTGTAGGCATCTGTGTGACCAAAAGGAGAAAATACTGTCTTAAGATGTGGAGGGTTAAGTGAGGCTGCCTGCAAAGCCGCTCTAGCGAAATAGGAAACGCCAAACATGCCTACATTACCATCGCACCAGGGCTGCCCAGCCATCCATTCGATAATCTCATAGGAATCCTTAGCCTCCCGGGGGCCGAGATTCACGAAAGTTCCTCCTGATTTTCCGGTCCCGCGAACGTTAGCAATGACATGAGCATATCCTCTGCGGACATAGAAATTACTGTCTCCAGCCTCTACGGAGCCATTCTTGGTGGCGAAACCCTGGGGCAGAGAAGGGGCGGATTGCCAGGACTTGTCATAAGAGTGAACTCCCAATATAGCCGGAAATCTGCCTTCTGAATCTGGCCGGAATATATCACAATCAATAGTAACTCCATCGCTCATAGGGATAGACACATCGCGTTCAATAACAACTTCGTATTTTCTTTCTGAGGTCCTCCAGTTCCTGGTAATCATAAAAATCCTCCTTTCGAAACAACTTCATGTTCTCCCTTCGCTGTGCGGATTGGGAATGCGGCGCTGAACAGAGAGTACCTTGCCCTGCTGTGGGCGAATCAGTGTCGTATTCGTTGGTATAACTACAAAAGCAGAATCACTTTCTCTGGCTTCTGAGATGCGGGCTCTTGATGAGCTTTTTTCGCGAAAACGAGACCCTGTTGGCCCGAATCTAAAAGCAAGGATGCCTCGGTTTTTTTAGGGGTAGTGCAGCCGGATTCTTCCACCTAACGCCGCAAAGCTGGATAAGACCCACAGAAAGAAAAATGTCTGTGCATCCTTTGATCTCACTGATTTTGTGCTCACCAAAGCGTGCAAAATGGATCTAAGTTTACTAATTTGCTTCTCCTCTACGTCTGGTCTTTTCCATTTATCTGAAGCGGACTTGGGAACAACAGCACCCTCCTTTCTTCCTCGTTGCAAAGATAGGCAAGATGCACCTCAGCAAAAATCAAATATCTCGATACAATTTCTTTTCCTTGGGCAATCTTGCATGAAAACCACGGAGGAAAGGCACACCCCAGCCCAGCAGTGTCATTATCAGAAACAGGGCTTCATATATAATGTGATCGGTAAAAAGACAGATTATCCCTGCTATGGTCGCGATAGCTAGTACCCCGCGACATGCGAAGCCTATCCTGATCCTTGGAAGGCCATTCCATACGGTGGAAGCTCCGTTAATTACTGTTATGAAATATATAAACATAAGGAGAAAAGATTCCGAGGACAATTTGGACGGTTCTAAGAACTCCCGATGGGCAACAAAGAGAAAGGGGACGAGAAAAAGGGGCCAAGCTAACCTGACGGCTTGCATTGCTGTTTTCGAATATTTGCTCTTCGCAAGCTGGCAGGCTGTTACAACTGCGGCTGCCACTGGTGGAGTGATGTGAGAAAAAGTCGCAAAATAGAACGTAAAAAAATGCGCCGGTAATATTCCCACCCCCAGGTCCTGTACAGCGGGGACTACGGCTATCGCGCATAAAACGTAGGCAACGATCGTCGGGGCGCCCATCCCAATTGCAAGGGAAACGACCATGAGAACGATAAGAGAGAGCGCAAAGCTACCTCCTATGATAGAGGTAAACACCTGACTTAGGCGCAGAGCAAGGCCCGTGCTCATAAGAGACTGTCCGAGGAATCCTACACTCATTAGAATAACGGCGATCTCGCTGCCCATAATAGCACCTTCAGCAAATCCTTTTGCAAGGGTGAGAAGAGAAGGACGAAATCTGCCCTGTGTTTGGGATAGAACTATCACTGCGATCGTCGACCAAATGCTTGCATACAAAGGTGAGTAGCCAGAAAACAAGAAATAGATGATGATCCCCAGTGGGATGAAGAAGGTGGGCAAGAGTTTGAAGATCTTGGACCAGTCAACCTCTTCGCGAAGTTTCCCTTTTGTATCCGCGAGATCATTGACGGTAACAAAGTATGCTGAAATCACTAGCGCCCCATAGTACAAAACTGAAGGTAAAATTGCGGCAACCATGACTTCCACGTATGATACTCCAATCAATTGGGCCATAACAAAAGCCGCAAGGCCCATAATTGGCGGTACAAGCTGTGAACCTGTAGAAGAAAGAGCTTCAAGACCTCCGGCTGTTTCTGGTCGAAGACCAATTCTTTTCATCGCAGGAATAGTCACACAGCCTGTCAACACTACATTGGCGTTCGGTGCGGCGGTAACCATACCGACCAAACCACTCTCAATGACACAAGTGTAAACGGGCGCTACTTTAGAGATCCTACCCGCAAGCTTCATAAACTCTCCGAAAGTTTCTGTCGCGCCGCTGGCCCTCATAACTAATCCGAATACCATGAGAGGAAATATGACTGTTATTGAAAGAGGAATAAGCCAGAACATACCCGTCTTAAGGCTCATTCCCAGGTAGCTTACTGCATAGGCTAAGGTGGCGCCGGAATGGCCGAGAAGACCCGGCACATAGTTGCCGAATATAAAATAGAGTATGCCTACGACGCCAATTAGTGATAATAAAGGGCCCCAGGCGAACCAGGTCACCACGGACACCCCGAAGAACAGGGAGATTCCCACAATGATATCCAGATTAGAAATCCAGGGCCAATCAACCTCAAGGTGAATGGATCGAGTCCATAGGTAGGAGGCACTCGCGATTATCAAAAGCGCTATGAAAAGCGGGAAGAATAACTTCGAAACACGAAAACGGGGGGCGATTAGTAACTTAGAAACTGAGGCAAGGACTACTAATAGAGCGGTTGCCAAAACATGTATGATATTAAGATCAATGGAAGAATGTGTTGTAACAACAGCCTGCAGCAGTTGGAAAATAGCAAGAGCCACCGCTCCGAGAGCAACGAATATGTGAAAACTCCGAGTTATTTTTCCAGCTTGAACAGACGAAAAGGTATCCGGAACTATGCTTATGTATTTGCTTCTCTCCATCGGGAATGCCAAGTCTCCTGTATTTTGCGCAGACTGCGCCTTTTGATCAACGGCATCCTGGAAAGGCGCTACCTGAGTTCGCTGTAAAGTTGTAAGCTTCCGGCTCCGCCCAATGTCACAAGTGGCTTTTTAGAGTGCCGACTCAAGAAAAATTCGATTCGACCCCTACCCGCCTTCCACGAACTGAGTAGGGTGGGGGTCGAATAAGAAACTAGGCCGACTGCAGGAAAGAGTCTACCCTGGATGTGTTTTTGCTTGCTCAACCAAAAAAATCCTTAAAAGATAAACTATCTTGGTCAATCGAGTATGAATACTTGTCATAGAAGTGCTACTTCTTGGGGTTCTCGTATAATCACTGCTGATCCGCTGGCCGTGAGGGGCGCAGCGTCCTCCATAATCGCGGTGCTGACCGGCACCGGGGGCCATGCAAGCAAGCGCAGCTTGATTGTGCGGTTCACGGTGTCCGGTCGAACTCCTTGTTCCGGCGCAAGCGCCGGGGCAAGGAGCTTGACGTAGTCAGCACCGCGATTCCCGGCGGCCCAGCCGCCGGGAACAAATGGATAACCGCTAGTTCCAGATGCCAGCTTCTTTGTAAGCCCGAACCGCACCGGGATGCACATTGTTTTCGTTAAAACCAAACTTGTGCAAAAACCCTTTCGGAATGAAGAAGTATTTACCAACCTTTGAATACTTCTCAAGCTTCTGACCGTTCTTAATCATGAATTTTGTAAACTCATAAGCAATTTCATCAGGAAATGCTTCATGTACCGCCCACCCGTCCGGGGAGCACTGTATCCCGACTAGTTTCTTGTCCTGGTGGGGCAGGACGCCTGCATCAATTTCGATGGCGTTGGCGATTGTATAACCTTTTTGACTTTTCATACGCTCGATCCAGTTGTTATCGTAGCTTATATAAAAAAACCGCCGGCGCGAAGCAAGGAGCTGTTGCAGAGTTGCCAGCGGACGAGCCGGTAGATCCACCCCCGGTGCTTTTACCTCGGCATAGGTACTTACTTGCGCCGCGTCAACGCGTCCATCTAGTAATGCTTCTATTGCAGGAAGTGGACCCAAATATTCGAGCTTCGCCTTTACCCCCAGCGTCTCCAGTGCGGCTGTCGGCCGTAAACCCCATGCAATCTGTCCCCGAAATCCGAGGCCTAGACGCTTGCCCTCGAAATCCATCATGCTCTTGATCTTAGGATCCAGAGTCACCCAGAGCCAGGTCGACATGGCGCAACCATTAAAAGGGTATAAGTATTTGAATGACTTAGTGTCTATAGGCTTGTTGAAAAAGGGTTTGATAGCGTTTAGGGCGGCTACCTGCGTGGCTCTGTCTGTTCCGAATATGCATGTTTTCCAGCGCCGCTTGTTGTTAGCCATTTCCTTGAGATTGTAGATAAATCCAGGTGTCTCTTGCGCGGCGACGCGCAACCAAGGATGGTTTGCCTCGAAGATCCTTTCATAGCTCGCCCACCACTCATAGATGCCAGCTCCCAGGGGTAAGGTTAGAATAGGAATGCGGACTTTCTCATGATCGGTTTGTGCAGCAACGGCTTCGGACGGTGTGAAAGCATAGATCGTGGCAAGAAAGCAAGTGGTGATCAAGACTCCAATAAATCGCGATGTTTTCATTACAATCCTCCTTTTCTTAAATGCGACGTCAGCGGTCGAAAGACCTATTCAAATTGCGTTAGCTACGAGAGTGACGAAAGGTTAAAGGTTGTCTAGAATTATTAGTTTCCCTCGTTGTTTCACGTTCAGAAGTTGACACAAAAACCTTGACTCTGTGAACACAGACAAAATAAATAAAGCAGAGCTTGTCAGAGGCATTATGCTAATGCTCTCCACGTGCAGTTTGGGTGCCCTCCTTTCTCGCACGACATTGCATTTTCATGAAGAGCTTCCTAGACGCATGCTAAACACGGCATAAAAAAACCACCAATCTAGAAACATCGCCCGTCAAGGAGTAAAAAAGATCTAGACTAGCCCAAAAGGAAGCGTGCAGGCTATGGATCCTCAAATCAAGGCATATATGGTTTCCCACCCGAAAAGTAAGTCCCCATTATATTGCCTTTTGTAATGGGGACTATCAGTTGGGAGGGCCGATTCGCGTTATGGTAGAGAGTAATGCGCGAAGGAGATTGTCTGCAAATACTACCCCCTGCTATGGCTTCGAATTCGTTTGTCGGTTCGTCATCTGAGCAAGTAACTCTGAGGATAATTCGTGATCCGGCTTTGAATAAATTGCCTGTGGGGACGAGCCCCACTTCGAACTCGTAGACTTCACCTGGATACAGGGCCTGCGAGTTTTTATGCGGGTGAAAAGGAAGCCATGGTTGAGAACGTGCCGGATCGATTTCCCTATGGGTTCCCCTCAGCCATCCTCGTGTAAGTATTCGCTCGTTTTCTTGCTCATCCCGTTCTCTCAGGCTGATAAACCATAGGATCTCATCGTCTGTGGTAGACGCATAGAGTTTTAATAATATCGGGCCAATGACTTCCGTATCTTCCACCAAGGGGGGAGATGCAAACTCAAGATTTCCCCGGTGCCATGGAGAATCTTCGAATGAAGAAGAGCCTTCGTCAGGCCAGTGCTCGTGCTCAGATAGAAGGCCGTCTTCGTGAAGGTAGAAAGGTGTCCACAGGGTTTGAGGCAAGGGCCAATCGTCAGACTGCTTCCAATGATTGGTGCCCATTAAGAAGAGTCTGACCGGTGGTACATCCATTATGCCCGTCTCTATCCCCTTCAGCCAATAGTCAAACCACCGCAGTGATTCAAACTGGAGCTGATAGACGGGACGATCTAAGTAAACTGGGGGACCGAGGAGCATCTTTTTAGGAACTTCAAGATTTTCCCAGCTACGGAAAGTTCCCGGTAGATGGAGACCGTAATTTCCCCAACAACAACCAATATAGGCAGGGACTGCAATATTTTCATATTTCGGTCTGCGCTCCTCCCAAAAAGGCCCATCGAGGCGATTGAGGAGGATGTCAACCATGAAGGGATTGGATCCCTCATCGGGGTTTTTCAAAGCCTGGGCGAGTTCAGGGATGGCTGTAATATCTGGATCCTGCAAAACTTCATCAATTGCGGTTTTGAACTTATCCTCTCCCAGAGTTCTTCGAGTCTCGCTCTCAAAGCGGGCAATGGAAAAATGCTTAGCTAATCCTCCCAGAAATTTGTACCCTAAGATCCCGCCTCTGTAGATGGTGTCTCGATAGTAGTCGGTATACGCCCAAGGGGCAAATATGCACTTTAAGGAAGGAGGATTCAACGCAGCTACCGCTATCTGAATTCTAGCGAAGTACGACACTCCAAACATGCCGACTTTCCCCGAACACCAAGGCTGCTTTGCTATCCACTCTATGAGTTCGTATGTATCCTGAACCTCTTTTGGCCCAAGGAAGTCGTATGTCCCGGTTGATTTACCAGTCCCCCGCACATTAGCGACAACGTGTATATACCCCCGACAAACAAAAAAGTTCGGGTCACCAGCCTCCAAATAGCCGTTCGCTCGCGAAAAGGCTTCAGGCTTTATGGGCGCAGTCTGAGGTCGGAGAACGAATGCGGAAATGGATAATATACCCGGGAATCTTTCATTGCTATCAGGCCGGAAGATATCTGCATTAATCTCCGTCCCGTCACTCATAGTTATCTTTACATCCCGTTGAATTATAATCCCATATTCCCTTCTTGACGTTTCCCATTTTCTGCTGAACATATGAACCTCCCACTTGTGCATAATACCGTGCGACACCCGAATAGGTAGAAAGGCTTACTATTCGAAATTAGATTTTTTCAAATAAGAGCCACAGCCAAAGCAGATCACACGTTGGATCAGTATGATTACTATCTCAGCTAGGTTTCTTCATATTAAGAAGTTGCCTGGCCTGGTCGGGCGTAGCAATCTCCCTACCTAACTCCTCAGTAATGGTAACAATCTTCCTCACCACCTCTGCATTCTTTTTTATGATCTCATCTTTGTGTGGATACATCCATAAACAATCCTCCATTCCAACTCCGACCATGTCAATACCAAGAAGGATTGCGGCAGTTGTAATAGGAAGCCAATTGCGCCCCCCAGCCCGGAGTCCCGTCACACAGTCCGGAATAACTGCCTTGAGAGCATTCAAACTGGAAATCAATTGTAAGTAGGCCCACGGATCCGTACCAATGTAGGTTGAATGGTGCTTTCCCATGTGTAAACAACACATAAAAGGTTTCCATTTGGCTACCCCTGGATCGATGATCTCACGGGCCAAAACTTGGATTCCGTTCGTATCATAGATCTGAAAGACCGGTTTTACGCCGTTCTCTTCCAGGAAAACTATACCTTCTTTGATGGCCTTCATGTCCCCCTCTCGTATGGATCCGCGATTCTCCGGATTATGCCTGATCAGCACAACACTCGCCTGAACATATTTGGGACCACCGCCCAATTCCAAAATTTCTGCAGTATGAGTTTTGTAGTCTATCGGTTCATCGGGTTTTCCACACCAACTGTGGTTCCAGGTGATTATATCGGGGCATTGTTCAAGGACGGGGTCGAGAGTCTTTTTAAGTAGTGGTGGATCCATACGCAAACCACCATCCTCCGGGTCCCTGGGATGTACGTGTATAGCCGTCGCACCAATCTTTACAGACTCAATAACCTCCTTTGCGACCAGATCAGCCTTGATAGGAATGTTAGGGTTTATGGCAATCGGTATCCAGCCCGGAAACGCGCTCTCCAAGATAAGTGGTTTATTCAGGGTAAGTATAGGAATTTCCTGTTCAACTGGGAAATGAGGACCCGGCATCTTCTTGAAGAAGCCTTTTTCGTCAAACTCTATTTGAGCCATATATGACCTCCTTCATGAATGTAAATGGGTGGGCTGTAATCAAAGATGCTATCGCTTCGTCTTTAGCCTCGCACAGCAGAGCTAAAGGATTTGGCGACACATCCATAATCACGAACGAATCTGAAAAACCTTTTTGTCTCTCCCGTCGTTTCCTCCTTTCGGTGATATGTTTTTGTGAGATAATCGCTTGAGCACAGTGTCACATAACTGTAAGCAACCCGCGATACCCGAGAAGAAATGTCTCGCAAGTCAGAAATCCGTCAGCCGTCAATACTTCACAAGTTCCGGCAACTTTAGCCGTTGAATCTTTCCTGACGGGCCCTTCGGAAGCTCATTCACAATTTTTATCACTTTGGGTGTCTTGAATTCACCGAGGTGCTCCTGGCAGTGCTTCCGCAAATCCTCCTCCGTACAAATGCATTCCGGCTTGAGGACGCAGCAGCACATGATCTCTTCCCCATATTGATCATCCGGAATGCCCACCGCAGCGGCTTCAAACACTGCAGGATGCGCGAAAAAAGCTTCGTCTATCTCCCTGGGAGCGATATTTTCTCCTCCTTTAATGATGAGTTCCTTGATCCTGCCCGTTATGAATATGAATCCTTCCTCATCCATGGACCCCAAATCTCCTGTGTGAAGCCAGCCATCGGGTTCAAGTGTTTCTGCAGTTATATCTGGCGCCTTATGGTATCTCTTCATCACGTTATCCCCTCGTACCATAATCTCACCCTCTGTCCCTCTGGAAACCTCACTGCCTTCCTTGTCAACTATTTTGATCTCATTCCCTACAGGGCAGCCTACTGAGCCATACTTCCTCTTGCTCATCTCCATTGGATTGGAAACAACCGGAGCAGCCGTCTCAGTGAGCCCCATAGTCTCAATGATAGGGACCTTGAACTTCTCCTCAAAGGCCTTTTGGAGCGATGGCGGCAGCGCAGAAGAAGCCGAACGCCCGAAACGCAGCTGCTCGAGATGGTAATCTTTCCCTTCGAGGTCCGAGGCATGCAGTAAGTAGGAAATAATTGTCGGCACTACGCTAAACCACGTGCAACCGTACTTGGAGATGAAATCCCAAAAGTTAGATACGCTGAATTTGTGTGGCATAACCACACTGCCCCCGCTGACCAGTGGCGAAACAGCGGTCACCACTTCACCATTGATATGATAAAGAGCTAATGAACAGAGGGCCCTGTCCTTTGGTGTGAGCTCGTGGGCTACGGCAGTATACTCTCCACCAGTGACCATATTCTTTTGAGAAAGAATTACACCCTTTGGGAGGCCGGTGGTGCCCGATGTATACAATAACAACGCATCGTCCTCTTCCGTCACTTCTGGGAGGGTAAACTCAGAAAGATCCTCGCCGGAAGGGAAAATGTTTGTAGCGTCTCTGTCAATCTGAAATAGCTTAATGTTCCGATTCACATTGCTTAGCGCTGTCTCCAGCCTTTTCTTCTGATCTTCGCTGCAAAAAACCAATTTCGTATCTGAGTGATCAAGCTCATATCCAAGATGGGAAGGCTGAGCCATCGGGTTAAGGGGTGAAACAACAAAACCAGCATACATGCTCCCCAAAAAGATCTTGTTGGTTTGGTACCCATTCCCCATCAGAAAAGATATTTTATCTCCTTTCTTTATGCCCATCTTCATCAACTGTTTACCGAAATTCACGGAATCTTCTTTGAGCTGTCTATAGGTTAACTCCAACTTGGGTTCAGGAGCGAACATATAAACCTTGTCGGGCAGAGCTTCAGTCCATTGGTCAACAAGGCGTCTAATAGTGCGCATTGTATCCATATTTCCCATGCTTTTTCGATGAGCCCTAATAGTTTCGGTCTTGACTATTCCATATAATTATAGCCAATTTGAAAAGCGTCTCGATTCCGATCATGGAATTTAGGTATAATGTCCAGGATGCTTTCCAACATCACCTCTTTATCAAGCACATCAACCGTTTTCGCAATGACGCCCAAAACCAACGTATTGGCAAATAACGGGTTGTCAAAATTATCGATAGAGAGCCGCTTGGCCGGAAACGCCTTCTGAGTACAGAGCAAATTCTCATCTGTCTTGTCCACAAAGGCCGGATCATATATGATGATTCCGTAATCCGGCACCGTATCCTTGAATCTATTGTAGGCAGCACTTGACAATGCGACAAAATAGTCGGGAGACTCACACATGGGACTATCGATAACATCCTTTGACAAGACGACTTGGCTCCTCACATAACCGCCGCGCATTTCGGTTCCGTGGCTCTTGAGCATCG
>Ga0307423_1000492_pt1 | contig 26584 bp, 25 predicted proteins | sample SalMarWE160310MG_FD_202154 | JGI IMG/M metagenome (GOLD analysis project Ga0307423, IMG submission 202154) | Salt marsh sediment microbial communities from the Plum Island Ecosystem LTER, Massachusetts, United States - WE1603-10 | ecosystem: Environmental > Aquatic > Marine > Intertidal zone >... | reverse complement strand
CAATTGCGGCCATCGCAAAAAAACACAAAATTCCTTATGTCGCCAGCGCCAGTCTCCAAAAAGAATTGACACGGCATAAGAACCCTTACTTTTTCAGGGTTTCAAGGCTTCAGGGATTTGTTGAACCCCTCTGTGGAATTCTCATCGAGCGTTTTAAGCCCCAATGTCTGGCCATTTTACATGCCGCCACTCCCGGAGCCACTGAACTGGCCAGGGAGTTGGAGTCCTGTATCAAAAATCGAGGTCTAAAGGTCCGACTGGTTGAGAAGTTTCGTCCCGGCACCCCCGATTTTACACCGCTGATTGCCAAACTGGCCGGTATGAAAATCGATGTGATTGTTTCAGCCGTTTTTACACCGGATCACATTCTTTTCGTGAGACAGCTTAAAGAGAATAAAATGACCCCCAAGGCGTATATCGGCCCGTTCGGTATTGCCTACGAAAGCTTTATTCATGCTTTGGGAAAAGACGCCGACTATCTTTACAGCACCTGTGCCTGGAATCCGGAAATTACTGAACCGGGTACAGAGGATGCTTCTGCATCTTTCGTCAATAACTTTCATAACATGTTCGGCCGTCAGCCGAATACCACCAACATGCACGGTTACACATCTGCCAAGGTCCTTATCGCGGCGATGCAAAAAGTTCTGAATAATGATCAACCCCTGACCGGCGAGAATATTCGCCGGTCATTGACACAATTAGACCTGTCTCTGCCCATGGAGCATATCACTTTTGATTCCAACGGAGATCCGTTGCATTATCGCCATGTGGTCGTTCAGATTCAGAAAGGCAAGTTCGTTGTTGTCTATCCACCGGATCGATCTACCGGACAATCGGTATATCCGATGCCGTCATGGGATCAGAGATAGCTTATGTGGACAACGATCTTTGTTTCCGGGATCTCCCTGGGTTCATTTTATGTCCTCGTCGCGCTCGGCTTTGCCCTCATATTCGGGGTAACTCGAAATTTTAACCTTGCCCATGGCGAATTGCTGGTCCTGGCCGGCTACTCATCTTACTGGTTATGGAAAGTATGGGCGTTTCCCTTTGTTTTGACTTTTCCCTTCGCTATTCTGGTGATACTGCTCATTTGTCTGGGGCTTCAGCGGTTGTTTTCCCGCCTACGTGATCCAATAGAGCTGAACTCCATTGTGCTCAGCTTTGGTGTGGCTGTTTTGATTCAAAACAGCATGCTTTTTTGCTTTTCCGGCGATTATCGGCTCATTCGAATTCCGATGTTGAATCAAAGATTTCACATTCCCGGATTTTACATCAGTTACGGCCAACTCACTCTGTTTTTTTCGTCTTTGATCATTCTTGGAATACTTTATGTGCTGATGTATCAGACTTACCTGGGAAAAGCCTTGAGGGCCACCATCCAGGACAAAGACGCCGCCGCTCTGGCAGGTATCAATGTGGCAGCCATGGGAACCCTTGCTTTTTGTATCGGCGCCGTCCTCATCGGACTGGCCGGTCCTCTTTATGGTTGCATTCACTACCTGTATCCGTCTACCGGTAATGAAGCCACCCTGGTGGCAATTACCATTACCATTTTCGCAGGTGTCGGCCGGCTGGGCAGTATTATTCTTGCGGGCTGGATTCTTGGGCTGGCGGAATCTTTTACCGTTGTTCTGTGTGGTGCCAGCTGGCGTGAGATGGTCAGTGCAGTTTTACTCCTCACCCTTTTGGCTTTCAGGCCACACGGTATTCTGGGTAAAGGAGAAGGATAACAGAAACAGAAGATATAATGATTCAATCTTCATTCACAAAAACGTTTCAAGACAACACAAAAAGGCGTGTCACAGTCGATCGAGCAGGCCTTTTTCTGGGGCTCTTGTTATTATTCACGCTGCCGCTGCTGGTTCAATCCAACGATTATATCTTGCAGGTTTTTACCCATGCCCTGCTTCTGGCCTCTTTGGCCTTGGCGTGGAATCTTTTAGGTGTCAGCGGTTCCATTTCTCTGGGACACGCAGCCTTTTTTGGTGTTGGCGCTTATGGCTCTGCTTTGCTCAGCCTCGAACAGGGTTTGTCCCCATGGATTACCATTCCCTTAGCCGGCTTATTCGCAGCAGGTTTGGGACTGATGATGGGTCTGATTTGCCTGCGCTTAAGGGGCGCCTATTTTGCGCTGGCAACTCTGGCATTTGTCGAAATCCCCAGAGTGATAACAGGCAACTGGGATGCATTGACCAAAGGGTCTCTAGGGCTGGTCGGCATATCCGGGCTTCCAACCCTTTGTGTGGGAGATTGGCATGTGGATTTTGGGGCCGGGACCACGGCGTCATATTACCTTGTATTTGTGTATTCTTTGGTATTGCTGGGTGTTGTAACGTTTGTATTTCGATCCAACATGGGGCTGGCACTCGAAGCGATCCGCGATGAAGAAATTGCCGCAGAAGCCGTCGGCATCCATGTGACCAAATATCGATTGTTATCTCTACTAATGAGCGCCTTTTTTACCGGTGTCAGCGGCGCATGTTATGCACATCTTGTCCGCTATATCGAGCCCGGATTGGTCTATGGACTTCACTTTTCAGCCATACCCATGATCCTTGCCATATGTGGGGGACGATTTACAATTCTTGGACCTGCGCTTGCAGCCATGGTTCTTTATCCTGTGGATCAGTTTATTTTTCATCCCCTTCTTCCGGCGGGTCACGAATTTCTTTACGGTGCCGTGTTAATCCTGACCGTGCTGTTTATGCCGAACGGATTCTGGGGGAGGTTGCGGAACGCGTCGTGATGCTGTTACAATTAAAATCATTAAATAAGACGTTTAACAATTTTTGCGCCTTGAGCAATATTGATTTTTCCGTTAGCGAAGGAGAGATCGTGGGCTTAGTGGGTCCCAATGGTGCCGGCAAAACAACGCTGTTTAATTTGATCTGTGGCCGATACCATCCCAGCAGCGGAAATATCCTGTTTGAAGGCACTGACATCACACATTTTAAACCGCACAAGATCTGCCGTTTGGGCATCAGCAGGACGTTTCAATCCTCCAGACCGTTCCCTCGGATGAGCACGCTGCAAAATGTATTGGTCGGCCATATTTTTGGTAAAGGATTTTCTCTTCATGCCTGCCCTGAAGACAGACAGATGGCAAAAGAGCTTTTAGAAATTGTCGGCATCGCCCATAAAGCCGACATACCCGCCAGCCAACTCACCCTCAGTGAACAACGGCGACTGGATCTGGCCCGGGCTCTGGCAACACGCCCGAAACTGCTTCTTTTGGATGAAGTAGCGGCAGGATTCAGCCCGGTTTTGGTGAAACAGGCGATCCAACTGATAAACAGGGTACGAGAACGAGGCGTAACCCTTCTTATTATTGACCATTTTTTAAATTTGAGTTTAAAGGTTTCCGATCGCCTGTTGGCGCTCGATCACGGGAAAAAAATCGCAGAAGGACCGCCCCATAAAGTCATGCGAAACCGGGATGTTCTACAGGCATATCTGGGACTGCGACACCAGGATGAAGAAGGTGATTAGGGATCAGGTTTCAGGGGTCAGTCTTCTGGGCTGATACCTTCAATATCAATTTCCTGATCCCTGGCCTCTGATCCCAGGTCCCTGAAAGCTTAGGTAAATTATGGAGATTCAAAAACCCCTTTTAAAAGTCTGCAACCTCAGTGTTCATTACGGAGACATTCAGGTGTTGAAAAAGATCAATCTATCGGTATGCGCCAACCAAATCATTTCCGTTGTTGGCGTCAACGGCTCGGGAAAGACCACATTGATGAAAGCAATCTCCGGTCTTCTGCGTCCCATAAAAGGCTTGATCCATTATCAACATGAGGAGATACAAACGCTTCCGGTCTACGATGTCGTCCGCCGTGGTCTGGTTTATGTGCCTGAAGGAATGAATGTGTTTCCTTTTATGAGCGTGTCGGAGAACCTGGACGTCGGCGCTTTTGTTGCCAGAGAAAAAAAGAAGGACCGACTTTCCTTTGTATTTGAAATCTTTCCTGTTCTTGCCGAGAAACGGCGACAAATGGCCGGAACGTTGAGTGGCGGTCAAAAAAGAATGCTGACGATCGCTCGCGGTCTGATGAGCGGTCCCCGCCTTATTCTTCTGGACGATCCTTTTCTGGGTCTCGCACCAAGGGACGTGAATCGGCTGTGCAATACCTTTAGACAGATCCGCAGTCACGGTGTAACGCTGTTTTTGGCCGGTCAGCATGTTCGCCGAATCCTGAGGGTGGCGACAAAGTCGTTTCTATTAGAAGAAGGTAAAATAACACTTTCCGGCAGCGGGGAACAGCTTATGGGACACCCGCACTTGCGCGAAACTCTTTTTGGGATTGTAGCGGAATCCGGAGTTGAAATCCCTTGAAAATTATAGCAATTCTCAAACCATAAAAAACTTTATGGAAATAAGTGATCGAAAGTTAATATTGACTTAAAACATAACTTTAGAATATTATTCATTTTATAATTTTTATTCGATTCCGTAAATATCGAAAAAATATATCTATTTCCTGAAAAGGTAGCTGACAGATGATCCCCTTGATGGCGAGGGGTTTCCATACTATTGAGGGGATCATCTGTGAGTGATATTATGTATCATTTTTTTTACTTATAATAATGGAGGTTAAACAATGACCGAGGGATTGAAAGTTGGAATCACCCATGAAATTGAACGGGAAACCACCGAAGATATGTCTGCACAAAAGGTCTTCCCCCACGTACCCAATGTCTATGCCACAAGCGTGATGGTTGGACATATGGAAGCAGTTTGTGCCGAGATGGTCCTCCCTCACCTCGGTGAAGGTGAGCAAACTGTCGGAACCGGTATGAAATTCAAACACATGGCAGCTACACCTCTGGGGATGAAGGTCCGCTATAGTGCCAAATTGACAGCAGTTGACGGCCCAAAACTGGCTTTTGAAGTAGAGGGATTTGACGAAGTGGACAAAATCGGCGAAGCCACTCATTATCGTTTTATCATCAATGCCGAAAAATTTAATAGCAATGTAGCAAAAAAAGCAGAAAAAGCCTCATAGACAGGGGTCAGGGATCGGGACGTATTCGTGTCTCTTATTTTAAAGCCGGAATGCTGTAACCATTTTGAATATCGAACACCGAATATTGAATGTCGAATGTCGAAGGATTTAAGAATTTATGTAGATATTCACTCATCATAAAGGAGATGAACCATGGCAGTGACGGATCCCATTCGCCAGCTGGATGCCATTCTGAGACCCAAAAGCGTGGCCGTTATCGGCGCATCAACCAGCCCGGACAAAATGGGCCATGAAATTCTGAAAAACATCATCGACAGCGGCTTTGAGGGAAACGTTTACCCCATCAACCCCAAGGCTGAAGTTATTCTCGATCTTGCCTGTCACAAGAGTGTCAAGGACATTGCCAAAGTGCCGGACATGGCTGTTATTATTATTCCGGCAAGATTTGTACCCCAGGCCGTTCAGGAATGCGGTGAAGCCGGTGTGAAGGGTGCGGTGATCATTACCGGCGGCTTTAGTGAGGCCGGGGACGAAGGCGAAGCACTCCAGAATCAGGTTGTCGAGACGGCGCAAAAATACGGTGTTCGTATTATCGGGCCCAACTGCCAGGGCGTAAACAATCCCCATCATCCCCTGTGTGCGTCATGGCCCCTGCTGACCTACCAGGGCAAGATCGCGCTCATATCCCAGAGCGGCACGGTAGGCGCCGCCATGATGGATTGGTTGTCCGAGGATAAACTCGGAACGTCAAGTTTCGTCAGCATGGGGAACCGTGCCGACGTCGATGAAGCAGACCTTATTGCCTATTTCAACCAGGATCCCAACACCGAGGTGATTGCTGCTTATATCGAAGGAATCAAACGTCCCGAACGGTTCATTCAAGCGGTGGAGCAACTTCAAAAGCCGCTGGTGGTCCTTAAATCCGGCCGGACCCCCAAGGGAAAGGTCGCGGCCGAGTCCCACACCAAAGCCTTGGCCGGTGCTGATGCCATCTATGAAGCCCTCTTTTCAAAATATAAGATTTGCAGGGCCTACACAGCAGAGGAATTTTACGACTATGCCAAGGCCCTGGCTTATCTGAAACCGCCAAAAGGCAATCGTATTCTTTTTATCACCACATCCGGAGGTGCTGCTATTCTGGCAACGGATCAGGCTGAACAAGAAGGTTTAGACGTTTCCCCGCTGCCCGAAGAAGTGGTGGAGGCCGTAACGCCGCTTATTCCGGCCCATGCCATAAAGGCCAATCCCATAGATCTTACCGGAGATGCCACCGCTCAAATGTTTGGCGATGTTATTGAGGTCACCCGCAAATACTATGATACACTGGGGGTGATTTTTGGCGATCCGGTGGAAGGTGCCTCGGGTGTCGTGACGCCTAATGCCAATGAGCTGATTATTTTTTATGGAGGGGCTGATGTCGAACGTTACGAAAGTGAGCGCATGCACCTAAAGGGAATTCCGGTTTTCCCCACTCCCGAACGCGGAATAAAGGCTCTGGCCCAGGTACTTGAGCGTAACACGCTGAATACGCCCCAGAAACCGACCCTGACTGTTCCGGCCGCCGGGCGACAACTGCCGCTTCATCAGGCATTTTCACGCATGGCCGAACAAGGCCTGCCTTGTACCGAATTTGCTTTGGCGGACAGCCGGACCCATGCTGTTCAGATTGCTCAGGAACAAGGCTTTCCGGTAGCGCTCAAAATCAGCTCTCCCGATATTCTGCATAAAAGCGATGTCGGCGGGGTACAACTCAACCTAAATTCTGCTGAAACCGTTGTAAATGGGTACGATGCGTTGCTGTCGGCTGTGAAACGCAACAATCCCGAAGCCCGGGTGGATGGCGTGTTGGTGAGCAAAATGGCGTTGCCCGGACTGGAGGTCATTGTGGGAATGAATCGAGATCCTCAATTCGGTCCGGTGATTCTTTTTGGCCTTGGCGGTATCATGGTGGAGATTTTTCAGGATGTTAGCCTCAGGCTCCTTCCCTTGATAAAGGAAGAGGCTATAGACATGATCCGTGAGATAAAAGGCTACGGTCTCATTGCCGGCTATCGCGGCCGACCGGCGGTGGATGAACAGGCTCTGGCAGACTGCCTGTTGGCCGTGGCGCGTATTTCCCAAGACTATCCTGAAATTGTTGAAATCGATCTTAATCCCGTCTTTGCCTATCCGGACGGAATACAGCTGGCTGATGTCAGGATGATTGTAAAATAAAATCGTGTTACGATTTTATAAAACTCCCTCAGCATAGGCTTCGAGAGAAAATTGGCGATTCAGCCGTCGTAGCTTAGCAGTCAATCATTTGTAATCGTAAAATGATATCGTTTGGATTTGTTTTGCCACAATAACAAACAATTTACTATTAAGGAACGTTGATGGACGAATTTGACAGCTTTGTTTCAAAGCTCAAGAAGAAGTACCCCATGTTGCAAACCTTTACTGATCGCACCTTTGGTGTAGAGATCGAATTTTTCGGCCTGAACTATGTGATAACACCATTGGACAATAGTATCATTAAGCCCTACTGCATTTCATCCCGCGCCAAAGACGGACGCCACATTTCAGATCTTTACAAGGATTATAACCTGGACCTTGGCGCCGGCCGGGACACATGGCACTTTGAGCAAGACACATCCGTCAGAGGCAAAGGACACACCAGATGTGGTGCTGAACTGATCAGCCCGATCTTAAGCGGTTTGGAAGGGCTGGTGCAGGTCTTCAACGCTTTTCGATTTCTAAATGCTATTGAAGGAATTGATATCGATGCAAGTTGCGGCATGCATGTCCATCACGGTGTTAATCCTCTAATTTACAACTGTAAAGAACTCCAGCAGCTTGTACGCATCGTTCACCACTATGAAGATCTCTTTTACCTGCTGATCCCGGGAGAGCGCCGGGATGCTGAAACCTGCCGGCCCATGGAAATTGACGTGAACGCCTTCATGGATGTCTGTGAAGGCGATCATGATGGCCGCAATTGCCAAATCAAAGATCTCTGGTATTCGCTTCAAAACCGCTACGATGCAAAGCGTGGTGTGAACTCACGCTACGACAAAACTCGCTACCATGGTCTGAATCTGCACTCCTACTGGTTTCGCTCCACCATTGAATTTCGCTATCACTCAGCTCTGCTGGAAAAATCAGATGAGGCCATCCAATGGATCATTTTCACCCAGTTTATCATAGAACTGAGCCAGGGTCGCGCTCCGGATATCTATTACTATCCTGAAGCGAACAAATGGCTGAAAACCATCTATAAAATTTACGAGGAGTTCGGCTATCATGAGCGTATCAAGCAGCCACCAACTAGCGTAAATCAGTCAGTAAAACATATAAAATTGTTTAACTAATAAATTTGGTGTAATCATGTGTGACATATTGGCCATCTCGGCCGGCTATAACTATACACCCCAGAAATATCTGCCCATCTTCGCGGAAAAGAGCAGTGAAAACATGCAAGGATGGGGTATCGGTTTTTTTCGCGAGGATCAGGCTTTGGTGGAAAAATCCGAGGAGCAGGTGTTTAGCGATCAACAGGTTCACGAAAGTTTTCAGCGGCTTGCACGGGTCATCGACAGCCGGATCATCATTGTGCATGTGAATTGTCCCAAAAGCGGTGGGCACCACAATGCTCAACTCCATCCCTTCAAGCTTTCCTTTCTGGACCACAACTGGCTGTTTGCCCAGGTAGGCGTTGTTGAAAACATTATCACATATCAAACAACAGGAACACCCAGGCTTGAAGTCGATGTCTACACGGCTAGAATTTTTGAATATTTAAGAGACCAACTGGTCTTGCTGCACCGCAAGAACCCGTATATCAGCGTATACATCGCTCTGCGCATCGCTATTCAAAAGCTCTTAGCTGACTATCCCGGGGATTACAGTTTTTTTCTGGCAAATGAATCGTTTCTCTTTGCCTTTTGTAACTTCCGACAGCTGATGGTTCTCAAGGAATCCGAAAGTATGGGAGATATTTTTCTGGTGACTTCCGTCAAGCAAGGACTGAGTCGCACCGATTGGCACCCCATAACACCGGACCCACAATCTTTAGGTGAGCTTTTGGTAATTGCCGGTCCGGATGTGTTGTATGCCGGTGAAGTTTAATTTCGGATCAAATCCGCTCCATAAGGTTCAAAAAAAATGTGTGACCTCTTTGCTTTGTCTGCCAAGAAAGATTATTCGGCTCCTGAATTCCTTCCGATTTTTGCAGTTCGGGCCAAAAAGAACATGGATGGCTGGGGCATTGGTTTTTATCGTAAACACCATGCCATTGTTGAAAAGTCGGCTGAACAAATTTTCTACTCAGGCGAATTGCACGACAGTTTTCAGAGGCTGGCCCGTGTCGTAAAGAGCAGAATTATCATTTGTCATCTCCGTTTTCGAACCAGCGGGCTCGTGGACGAGTGCCATGCCCATCCCTTTGTTCTAAAATTCGGCGGGCATGATTGGATTTTTGCACATAACGGGAAGGCACCGGCAATTGAATCTTACAAAAGCAGGGGTATTGCCATTGAAGATGCCATAAGCGACTCGGCCAGAGCTTTTGAATACCTCCGGGACCGCATGGAAGACCATCACAGGCATGATGCAAAGCCTGAGAAGCTTTTCAATACCCTGGCAGACAGTATTTCGCAAATGATTGACCAGTATCCGGGTGACTACAATTTTTTACTGTCCAACGGCTATCTTCTATTTGCTTTCACCAACCATCGCCAGTTTATGTTTATGAAAGGAAGCAAAAAACTTAAAGGCGCTTTTCTGCTCACCACCCTGGCACGCGGCTTGACCAAAGAAAAGTGGTTGCGGGTGGCAAAGGCCACCAATCGCCGGGGACTGCTTCTGGCAATTTCAGGTAATGATGTTATTTTACATCAATCAATTTAATACCTGAATAGAGCGTTTCAAATAGTGACATGCAGAGTTTACCATCAACATATGAGAAACAATTACAGGAGTTGTTTTTAAACAAATCCGACCTGGTTATCGACTTTCCAAAATGGCTCCTTTCCGACCCGTCCATTGAAAACTTCCGGTCCATTTCAAAACTGGCCCTGGTTGAAATCGCGGGCCGTGACAGCATCGCCGCCGCAGTGAAAAGCATTCAGGAATACGGCTTTACTGACTTATTGCCCACTTACGTATATACCGGAACAGAATACGGCCCATGGGATATCGTAAACCAGGCGCTTTTACAGCTGAAGAGCCGTTTACCCAAAGTTCGGGTTCATCCTTTGATTGTTCTGGGTTCCCCGGGTTTTTGGAAAGCCCTCAACGGTGCCTTTATCAGTGAACTGTTGTCTATATACGATTTTTATACCCCCTGTATTGGTTGCCACATGTATTTGCATGCGGTTCGTATTCCTTTGGCGCTTTTACTCAAAAATATTCCCATTATATCCGGTGAGCGTGAACGTCATAACGGTTCCGTAAAGATAAACCAGATTCTCGAGGCTCTGGATTTGTATAAGAGCCTGACCGAGACATTCAGCATTCAACTGCTCTTGCCACTTCGCAAAATCACCCGCAGCCAAGAGATAGAAGCGATTTTGCAGACGGACTGGCAAGAGAGTAAAGAGCAACTGTACTGCTGTCTTTCGGGCAACTATCGCTCGGTTGACGGTTCGGTTGAGATGAATGAAACACAGGTTGTGCGCTTTCTCAATGAATTTGCCATCCCATGTACCGAAAAGATCATCCGGGAATATATATCCGGGAACATACCGAATCATATAAAGATCGCAAAACAAATCATAGAGAATTTGAAACCTGTCAGGAGTATTCAATGAAACCAAAAGTTGCACTGTGCAACCTTTTCGATGATATCAAACAGCTCAAATCATTTGCGCTTGATAATGAGTTTTCAGGCGTAGACTGGTCGTTTAATATGGAAAAACTTCCGTCAAGTCCTTTGGAAGAAACCCGGTGGGTCGAGCGTCTATTCACCTTGAATCCCCTTGAGGTTCGCTACCACTGCCCATTTATGAAAGTCGATCTCGGCCACGAGGATTCTTCTAAAGTATTATCCGCCCTTAACCTTTTCCAGCGCGTTATACGACTGGTTTCCAAAACCAACGGTAAATTCTTGACCTTACATGTGGGACTCGGCCATGATACCACACGCATACTGTCATGGGAAAGAACCATCACCAATTTACGAGATCTGGTTCAGTACGGCGCTGATCGCGGTGTAAGGGTCTGTCTGGAAAACCTGGCCTGGGGATGGACCAGCAAACCCAATCTTTTTGAAAAATTGATTCGTCGTACCGGCGCAGGGATGACCTTTGACATCGGCCATGCGCAAGCCAGTGAATCTGTCAGCAACCAATATTTTTCCCCTGAAGATTTTGTCTCCCCCCATCCGGATCGGGTCCATAATGCACATATCTATCACATTGAAATTTCCGGGGTGGGACATATGCCGCCGGATGGAATCGAAGACATCAAAGAACGCCTGGATATATTACGAAAAATCGGCTGTATCTGGTGGGTCATCGAAATAAGAGAAGCCCAACAGTTGCTGTGGACAAAACAGATCATAGACGAGTATATTGAGAAAGCATTTCCGGTAAAAGTTTTCGATGCCTGAATTAAATGAGCCCTCGTGGTGTTTTTCTTCTAAATCCTTGAATATAGCGGAATGGATGATTTTTTTTAAATCGGATGCTGTTTGAGTGGCTTAGGGATCGTTAGAAAGAACAGGCGCATGCCGAAATCGTATCTTTAAAAGAAATTTTAAGATGGTGATATGAAGCTACTGATTTTTCAAAGATAGTTTCCTGTTCTTTATTACGACCCCTTGCCACGAGTTCATGCGGTTTAAAAAAAGATTATCCATACAGCGAACGGCTATTTATAAAAACACCCCGACCCCTGAATTAAATAGTGTCCATCCATAAATGAAGATTTTTGTTCAAAATCAAGGCATTCGAAAAAAATAACCACCCCGTTGAAAGTGCCGGGACAAGCCGGCATATGTTTGATATTCCGAGGATTATTTTTTGAGCATAACGCAGAGATTGGGCAAAAAGACCATTTATGGATGGACACTGAATAGCAATTTGAAATCAATAAAGGTGTTGAATGAAGGTTATCCTAGTGCTTTTGGATGGGTTAGGCGATCGATCTTACAACGTTTTGAATTATCGAACACCCCTTGAAGCGGCAGATACGCCTAACCTTGACCGCCTGGCTGAATTGGGGGGAAATGGTTTGTTTCACCCCGCAAGCCCTGGACTCTGCTTTCCCAGTGAGACAGCTCACTTTCTGCTTTTTGGCTACGATTTGAAAAATTTTCCCGGCCGGGGACTATTTGAAGCCGTGGGTGAAGGCATCTCTTTTCATAATGATGACGTGTTGGTATTGGCACACATTTCCGGTGTCATATGGGAAAACAACCGATTTATTCTGACATTGGGTCGGGATAACATCAAAGGTACATTTGAAGACATCAGCCGTCTGTATTCTGTCATCAGCAGCTATGAATCCGAAGGTGTCAGCATCCGGCTTCAGCAAACCCGGCGCAATGATGCCATCCTGGTTTTAAACGGCCCTGTTTCCCCGTACGTGTCCGACTCGGATCCGATAATTCTCGGAAAGCCGGTCAGCAAAATTGTTCCATTGTCTGAAAATCCGGAGCCGGAAAAGAGCCAACGGACCGCCAGGGCACTGAACAACTACCTTACCTTCTGTTATCACCAACTAAAAAACACCATGATCAGGGATCTATTCCAAGAATTTAAACCCCCGGCTGAATATTTTTTGGTCACTCAGCGAAGCGGTCGCCGTATCGACTTGCCGCCTTTTCAGCAACGCTGGGGCCTCAATGGACTGATGATAGCTTCGCCCTCCGTCTATGAAGGCCTGGCCCATGAACTCGGGATCGAATATCGTTCGGTTCAGGACTCCGATGATCCGGGTCTGGACTTAAAAGATCGGATCTGCCTGGCCCTGTCCGACCCAACGCACGATTTTATTCACGTGCACACAAAAGTTCCTGATGAAGCCGCCCATACCGGAGATCCGCTTTACAAAAAGGATCAAATTTCCCGGCTTGACCGGGGGTTGAAAGAACTATTAAATGCCGTTGAAAAGGAAGAAGATCTGCTGGTGGTCGTCACAGCGGATCATTCAACTCCGAGCATCTCGCCCATGATTCACTCCGGAGAACCTGTCCCTGTTATAATGGCAGGTCCGTCTGTTCGAAGGGATGATGTGAAAATTTTTTCTGAGACCCACGCAGCGAGGGGATGTCTTGGAATGCTTCGCGGCGCTGAACTAATGTTGATGATTCTTAATTTTTCGAATCGAGGTAATTTATACGGACATCAATTGGGACCCATCAAAAGGGCGTATCTGCCGTCCGACGATGATCCATTTGAACTGATTTAAACCCAAATTAAGTCGTCTCAGCGTATATGGAAATCAGCTGATCCTTTGATCACCGAAACAGATCACAGTCTCACCCAAACCTTTGATAAGGGAGTATAACATTTTGGAATCTAAAAACCGGTTATTCTCCAATAATCTTCACAAGAGCCCGTTTGCGCCTTCGTCCGTCGAACTCGCCGTAAAATATCTGTTCCCAGGTTCCGAAATCCAGCCGACCCTCCGTAATGGCCACAACCACTTCCCGGCCCATGATCTGTCTTTTCATATGCGCATCTGCATTGTCCTCTCCCACATTATGCCGGTACTGTGACACCGGTTCGTGGGGCGCCAGTTTTTCAAGCCATATTTCGTAATCATGATGAAGACCGGCTTCGTCGTCATTTATAAATACAGAGGCCGTGATGTGCATAGCGTTAACCAACACAAGCCCCTCTTTGATGCCGCTCTCCTTGAGACAGGCCTCCACCTGAGGCGTAATATTGATCAATGCACGCCGGGTCGGCACTTCAAACCACAATTCTTTTCGATACGTCTTCATAGCCTATTCCTCCGCAAATATATTGTATCAATTTCAAAATAATTGATTATTTTTCCCTTTGCAAACATTATCCTAAATTGAGCGATTTTTTACTCGATCTGCACCGATCTCTTGCGCATAAAGGCTTTGCAAAAATCCTCGACATATCCACGGGTATGCCTATCGAAGATCCCGGTATCTTTTCGGGGCGGTTTGTGCAAATCTTTCTGCATCGAGACCTCGGCACATATCATCGCAAAAATCGCTCAACTTAGGATTATATAATTTTAGGTTCGGATGTACACAACCAACCAAATTTGATAATGTAATATTTTATCCCTTTGAAACAAATCGATTTCAAAGGAGCTTCAGGTATGATTACATTTTTGTCAACACCGATAAAAGGCAACACGTCCATGCAAAAGAAAAAAAAATTTGTTACAGCGGTTGTATCCAATACAGCCGGAGAAATTTTTGATCTTGAAGGATATGCGGCTGTGGGAATGGCCGGCTCGTCTTTAGTCCCACTGACAATAGATGACACGATGAATATGCCTTTTGGGGGAGAGCTGATGTTGATGCCGGACCGGAAGCCGTTGCTGTATAACATAAAGCATCATCGAATAGAATCACTATTGGAAAATCCTTACTCTCCCGGCGAATCGATCTTTCCGGTGGCTGCATTTAATTCTCCCGGATATGTCATCTCTTTTGTAAGTGCTTTTAAAGAAAATAAAAATGCCGGCTTTCTTCCCCTGTTTTCATACGGCGCCGTCGGATGGCACAATGATAAATTCAGAACTGCCGTCATACGGGTGGATCGAGAAAGGCGACAGGATTTGCGCCTGATGAAACCCGAAGACGTCGTTGCGGGAATCAGGATAATTCAAGAAGAAATGCCGGACAACCGGCTGGTAAAGCACCTTGAAAAATGCGCCATGGAATACGGCTGTCCGGCTGCCAAGAATTTTTTTCTAGGAAGATACGAGGCACCGCTGCCGACATCCAGACATTGCAATGCACACTGTCTTGGCTGTTTGTCGCTTCAAAAAAACAGCGACATTCCACACAGCCAGGACAGAATCGATTTCAAACCATCTTCTAATGAAATTGCCGGCGTCGCACTTTGTCACATCAAGCGCGTTAAACAAAGTGTCGTGAGCTTTGGCCAAGGATGTGAAGGAGATCCGTTGCTGGCGGCCGATGTCATCGAACCCGCCATAAAAGAGATACGATCCAAAACCAGGCAAGGCACCATCAACATGAACACCAACGGTAGCAAACCTGAAATTCTAAAAAAGTTGATCGCCGCAGGTCTCGACAGCATCCGAATCAGTCTCAACAGTGTCAGAAAAAACTGCTATGATGCCTATTTTCGACCCTCAGGGTATGCATTTGTCGATGTCATAAAAAGTATTGAGATCGCACTTAAAAAGAAAATTTTCGTGTCCATAAATTATCTCAACTGCCCCGGATTCACAGACACTCCGGAAGAAGTGAAAGCCTTGATAAATTTTATTAACCGATACCCCGTCAATATGATCCAATGGCGAAATCTGAACTTTGACCCGCTAAGGTATTGGAAGGTTATGTCTGCCGTCACTGAGCCTGGAACGCCGGTGGGAATGCATCAGGTTGTCCGTCAGGTGAAAGAATCTTTTCCGGACGTCAAACACGGCTACTTTAATCCGCCAAAGAAAAAATTTTAATTTATGAAATGGATCGAAGCAAAAGTCATTTTTGATTTCAAAGACAAGCCATTGGCTGTAGATCTCATATCCAATCTGTTTTACGACCTTGACCTTAAAGGCGTGGTTATCGAAACTCCGGAGATTGAATCTTTTCAAGATTGGGGAAGCGATCCCGTTATACCCGAAGAAGATGCGGTCATCGGTTATCTCCCCTGCGATGACCAATTAGAAAAAAGGCAAAAATTCGTTGAACAACATTTGTCACGACTCGAAAAAACAACGGGTATTAAATACAAAATTGTCTACTCTGATATAAATGAAGAAGATTGGACTCAAACATGGAAAACCTATTTTCAGCCTGAACAAATTACAGAAAATATCGTCGTAAAACCCACATGGCGGGAATATATCCGAGAGCATAATGAAATAGTACTCGAAATCGATCCGGGAATGGCCTTTGGGACCGGCACCCATCCCACAACCTCTATGTGCATCAGAATGATTGAAAAATATCTGAAAAGAAACAGCACGTTTCTGGATATAGGAACCGGTTCGGGCATCCTTATGATTGCCGCCGCAAAGCTTGGCGCAATCAAGGTTTGGGGAACGGACAACGATCATGTCGCTGTGGATATTGCCTGTAAAAACTTGATACAAAACAAAATATCAGAATCGGGTTTCAACATTTTAGATGCCGATCTTGTCGATCAGATTACTGAACGGTTTGATCTTGTTGCGGCAAATCTAACAACCAGAACGGTTTTAACCCTTCTTGAGAATGTCAAAAGGGTACTGGCTCAAGACGGCATCTTTGTCTGTTCCGGTATCCTTGAAACAGATAAGGATGAAGTTTTAAAGAAAATGCAAGATCTCGATTTTGAACGTGTTGACATCCTGACCAAAGATGAATGGATTTCAATCGCTTGCCGTTTATCATGAATCTATGTCAAGAATAAAATTAGGGTTCAGGAATGGCAAGTTGAGCTTTGCGAAATCCCAAGAATCGGGGGCGCGAAACGGTGAAAAAGCGGAGCATACACGTAGTATGTGAGCATGTTGAACCGTTTTGCAACACAGCCATGGGCACTTAGATTGTTTTTGAGATAGGTTCATGTCATAATTTGAAACGCTCGGTTAAAAGGCGATAAAATGAAACCCGAATGTCCCGAAAAAGCACAGGTCGTGATCATCGGCAGCGGCATTATCGGTGCCGTCATCGCCTATTATCTGACCCGAAAGGGGATCAGCGATGTGCTCGTTCTGGAGCAGGGTGAAATCGGTTCTCAAGGCGCCACCTCTGCCTGCCTGGGGGGCTTGAGAACCCAGTTTTCTACTGCCGTGAACATCCGGTTCTCATTAATTTCACGCAACGTGTATCAACGGTTCAAAAAAGATTTCGGGGTTGACCCCGGCTTCAAACCTTACGGCTACCTATTCTTGGCAACAACCCCAAAACAGTGGCAGATTTTAAAAAACACGTCTCGTTCGATGACGGTGTTGGATGTTCCCGTTGAATCACTTTCACCTCAAGAGCTTTCCCGGCGCTGGCCGTTTATTCAGGTCGATGATCTTTCCGGCGGATCTTATACCAAAGAAGACGGTTTTTATAGTCCCATAGAAATCCTTCAGACCTACGTCAAAAAGGCCCGCCAGGGCGGCACTGTTTTCATGGAAAAAGTTGAGGTCACCGGCATCTCGATCAAAAACAACAGCGTTGTTTGCCTGCAAACAAAAGATGGACACAAAATCAAAGCGGATAGTGTTGTGAACGCAGCCGGTCCCTGGGCCGGTCGAGTGGCCTCAATGGCCGGCCTGAAGTTACCCGTAGGTCCTTTAAAGCGCCATCTCTTTTTTACTGATACCTTTCAGGAAATTCCGGATATCTTTCCTATGGTGATAGATATTGATTCCGGATGGTACATGAAGCGGGAGGGTCGAGGACTGATTTTGGGCGGACCCACGGGCGAAAAATCCTTGAGCCAACATGTCGATTTCGATGCCGAGGAATGGACCGCCAGAAAGTCGATACAGCGCATTCCTGTTCTTAAGCGCGCAAAAATTATACGGGGCTGGGTGGGACATTATGAAATGACACCGGATCATCATGCGGTCATCGGTTCGTTTCCGGAACTTCGAAATTTTATTTGTGCCGCCGGTTTTTCCGGCCACGGATTCCAGCACGCGCCCGCAACCGGCATGATTGTTGCCGAACTCATCGCCAACGGCAAATCCGAAACCGAAGATATTTACCCTTTACGACCGACCCGCTTTAGAGAAAACGACCTGATCCATGAACCGATGACGGCATTTCGAGACTAATACCGATCAGTAATCTTTCCTAATTGATGTTTCATCGGTTTTCGATTACTACTGATTTGATGAATTTATGCGTTATCTTTTTTTGCATCTGCTTTATAATTTTTTCCATGTACGGCCCCAACGCCGTAAGAGCCGAGATATTGATGATCGATATTCAAAAAACCAAAAAACGATTGCAGGATCATGTAAAAATGCTGACGATCACCATCGGTGAACGGAGTGTTTTATTGCCCGGTAATCTTGAAAAGACCAGAGTCTGCATCGAAAAATTCTACCAAAATATCGGTGTTCCGGTGCACTGTGAGCCCTATCCATATCGAAATTTCACGGTGTCAAACGTCGTGGCCGAAATTTCTTTTTGCGAAAATCCCACGAAATATTATCTTGTTGGTGCCCATTACGATTCGGTGGCCGGAACCGTGGGTGCTGACGACAACGCCAGTGCCATTGCAGTTCAACTGGAGACGGCCCGTCATTTGATGATGCTGAAAGATCACCTTGAGCTGAATCTGGCAGTAAAGTTTGTCTCGTTCCCTCTCGAAGAACCGCCGACGTTCGGTACCCCGCACATGGGGAGCAGTGTTTACGCCCACAATGCCTGGAAAACAAACGAACAGATCGACGGCATGATCTGCCTGGAGATGGTCGGTTATACCTGCCATGATGAGGGATGCCAGGATTATCCGTTTCCGTTGATGTTTTTCGACTACCCCAAACAGGGAAACTTTATCGGCATTGTCGGCAATTTTAAATCCAGAAAATTTACAAATGATTTATTTGAAGCGTTTGGCAAAAATCCGAATCTTCCTGTGGTCAAACTTACCGTTCCGGTTGGAGGATTCCTGCTTCCTTCTGTTCGACTCAGCGATCATTCTTCATTCTGGCACAGAGACTACAAGGCTGTCATGGTGACCGATACCGCCTTTTATCGAAACCCCCATTATCACCGGATCTCGGACACTATGGAAAAGCTGGACTATGCCTTCATGGCCGAACTGGTAAAGAGTTTGCTTCTCTATTTTTGTTCCCACTCAAAGTCGTAAAATATAATATCTGAATCTATCATGAAAATTGATGTTTCTTTTTTTTCATCCATCTTCACTCCAAAGGGCGCGTCGGAGACTTTCGTATTACCGATTTAAGCTGGATCTTTGAGTTGCGCTTGTCCGCCTCTGGCGGACCTTCACGTACCTTACATATGAAAACCCCCGACTCGTACGAGGTTCAGGTAAAAAAAATGATCATTCTTAGGCATTGTATGCCTCAATTACTGACAGATAGAAGCATTTTTTTAAGTTTTTACTATAAATACTGCAATAAAAGCGTTTTATGTATTGACTTTCTGTTTTTGTTGCTGCATCTTCAAATAAAATAAAGGTTATTAGGCATGAACAATGACAAACAAAGGGAGGGAACACATGACAAAAGCTGAATTGGTCGAAAAGATGGCTAACGATGCGGGTATTTCAAAGGTTGCGGCTAAAGCGGCATTGGAATCATTTCTTGACGGGATTATAAAAGGCCTGAAGAAAAGAAACAGCAGGGTAACTTTAGTCGGTTTCGGATCATTCAAAAAGGTCTATCGAAAAACCCGAATGGGACGCAATCCACAGACCGGTGAAAAGATCAAGATTAAAGGCAGAAATACGGTCACTTTTAAAGCGGGGAAAAATCTTCAATAAGAAAATCTTGCAAAGTATTTTTATCGTTTTCTTTAGGGCAAATCCATTTCACAGGGTTTGCCCTTTTTTTATCGAGCGATAGCGCACAAACTATCGTGTCCAAAACTTTCACCCAATCCTTTGCTTTTGCCCTGACAAGTTTATGGCATTAATGGATAGAAAACAGGGATGATCACTATCAGCACCAGCAGTAAAATAACCGCTGACATTAGGTTTTCATTCTCCGGTTTGTTTTATTAAAAGCCTCTTAACTATTGTTTACAAACATGATTTATTTCAAAAGAACTGCACAGGCATAATCATCCAATGCTGATATCGTCAATTTCAAATGTTTCTATTGCATCACAACGCATGGTGGTTTTAGAGAAGAAAAACATCGACACCCAGTGCTCAAAGGCCGTATTAAGATTTTGGATGTTTTGTCGCATGACGGTTAGAAAAACATTATAAGCCGGCACATTCCCCAAGAGTTAAAAACAATGCAAGGGATTCATGACCTCTTTGGATGTGATATACTGATCCTTAAATTGTCTGGAGCTTTTCACCATTTTTGATCGCAGGAGGTATGCAAACCTTGACCAGGAAACAACCTTTTCGAAACAAAAAGATAAAAAAATACGATATGCTCATTGATCGTTAGCGTTTTTAAAATAGGATCTTTTCAAAAACGGTTGGTGGTCCTGAAAGGATTCAAGGGCACAGGGCTTAAGGTTGAAAGGTTACAACCGATCGACATCGAACACAATATTGACCAGGGCCCGGGATCTCCGACAAACTTAGTGGGGAAAGGGCTTTATGGGCAGGATCAAAGCAGAATCTATCTAAGTTCTTAGACGTCATCTTAAAACCTTCCAGCGATTGATTTTTGCGCCTTTTGCCCAAAAGCGCTTAACCGAAGTCCGGTCCAGAGGGGATTAATCCCATGGATATCGGGATAAATTGTGTGAGCTTAGCACTCTTCAAACAGCTCAACCCGACGAATGGGAGGTTTAGATAAAGCTTCTAAACAGAATTCCGAATGAAGATTTCCGTCCTTACTCTGATTCGTTTAATAATCTCTTAACGCAGTCTTTGAGTTCTGTGATCTTTATCGGTTTGGCAAAAAAGTCGTCCGCACTTTTTCGAAACGCTTCGATGGAGGTATCCATACTTGCAAAGGCGGTAATCATGATCACTTTGGTTCCCGGAGATTCTTTTTTTATTGTTTTCAGAACCTCCATACCGTCGATATCTTTCATTTTCAAATCGGTAATGACCACCCCGAATTTTTCTTCTTTTAAACGTTCAAATGCGGGCTTTGCATGCAAAAAGGTCTCCACGCTATAGCCGTCCCGTTCAAAAGTTGCTTTTATCATCTTTCCCACAATGTTTTCATCATCAATCACCATGATTTTGTGACCACTCATCTGTATCCTCCTTTGATGTATAGATGGGTAATTCTATAGTAAAAGTTGTTCCGACTCCCATGTTGCTTTTTACAGATATTTCTCCATTATGCCTTTTTATAATACCATAACTGATAGACAAACCGAGCCCTGTCCCTTGGGTTCCTTTAGTACTGAAAAAGGGATCAAAAATATTGGATAAGAACTCAGGAGAAATTCCTGTACCGGTATCCTCGATTTCTATGACAATATGATCCGAATTTTCTTTAAAATTTGTCCGGAAGGAAAGAGTGCCTCCGGGAGACATGGCTTGAATGGCGTTGGTTACCAAATTCACCAGTACGCTCTGAATCTTATCCTCATCAATGAAAACCGGAGGAAGCCCTTCTTGAAGGTTTAATTGCGCCTCAATTCCGGAAACATGAAGCACATTCTGGACCAGTCGGAGGGAACTTTTTATCAGGGAATTGATATCGGAAATTCTGAAATCCGCATTTTTGGGTTTCGAAAAATTCAAAAGGTTTTGAACGATATTCTTTATTCTCTGAGTTTCTTCCAGCACGGTTTTCATATAATCCAGTCTTTCTGTCTTGCCGAGGTGATCGTACAGTTCGCCATATGCCTGGGCAACCATGGATATGTTGTTCAGCGGATTACCGAGCTCATGGGCAACGCCCGCCGTAAGAATTCCCAATGACGATAGTTTTTTGGATTGGACAAGCTGCTCATGCCGGGTCTTAAGTTCTTCACACATGGAGTTGATCGCCTGCATGGCAGAACCCAATTCATCGTTGGATATCTTACATTCTGTCTCGAAAAAGTTTCCTTCAGATATGGAAAGTGCTGTTTTTTCTATTTGTCGAAGAGACTTGAACATTTTTGAAAAAAATAAATACGTGCTGGTTATGGCCACAAAAATGACCAGACAGAAAAAATACAATAATCCCTTGATTGAAGTAGAAATGATTTTATTAACCTTTTTTCTCTCAAGCTTGATCATGCTTTCGGAAAACAGTTTTAATTCACGGCCGGCCTCTCGTATGTTTGCTTCCATATTTTTGGTGCCGTGCTCGGGCACACTAATTTTTTCAATTTCCTCCTTATATCTTTTGAGGCTCAAGTTGAGCTTCTTAAAATTTTCATCCCCGATGGCTAAAAGTATATTCGCCTTTGTGTGTTCAATCGTTTGTTCACTCTCATATAATTCCTTTTTGATCAGCTGAAAATCCGCCGTATTCTGATATAAAAAGTAGTTCTTTTCCGAAAGTCTCATTCTCAACAAAGATGCATTGAGATTATCTGCTATTTCAACAAAGCGCAATTTGGCCTGGATAAGTTTAAATTCATGATACGAAAAAGTAGATATCAGGACGATGGTAATAATACCAAGCGCATTGCCAAGTATGATTTTATGCACCAGCTTCATGACGATTCCGAATAAAGATTCCTCTCCAATTTAATTGGAGAAGAGGGTCCAAGGATCCAAAGGCTCAAGGCTTACTGCAATATAGCAAGCTTGGCCCCTTGTACCCTTTGCGATAACACCTGCTCAATTTAAGATGACTCACCTATTTCAACCTAATTATTTTCAACTAATCAGGATCAGTAAACGGGTATGATGTCCACACGAACATCTTTTACATCATGCATCTCCATTAATATTTCTCGGATGTCTTCGGTGATAGCTTCTTCTTGCTTTAGACTCCGCTGGATGTGGACAACGACCGTATGATCCTCCACAGAAACCTCGACGTCATGGTAAAAATTCATCAAATCCGACTTTACCTTTGCAGCCAGGCTTTCGTTCATAAGATGTTGGCGCAATTCAGGGGTCATTTGAAAAGAGGGGAGCTTCACGGCATTCAGAATTTTTGTAACGGCGTCATCTATGGTCAGCCTGCCGATAACCACGCCAAAATCATACATACTGAGATCCCAGGGATCCTTGCCATGGAAATACATGGCCCATTTTTTCCGTTCTTTGTCGAATTTTCCTATGACTTTCAGTGCTTCCTTTTCCGATACATTTTCCCGTCTCATTAAGACCTTCACCCGTTCCTCGGGCGTTGCGGAAATCATAACTCTAAGAATGTTGGGTATGCCAAAGAGCAAAAAATGCCCCGCAAGTCCATGATAGATCAGATTGTCTTCCACCACATATTCCAAAAGGGCAGAACGGATGTACGCGACGTATTTCTTTTTTGCAAAGCTGAACCGATCAAGGATCGAAGGCGCCTTTTCAATCGCCTGTCGCAGGTAATTTTCCGGAATATCGAATTCTTGTGAAGCGAGACTGATCACCTCTTTAGAGATGCACCGATAGTTCAGCTCTTGTGCGACCCTTTCCGCAATCTCCGCACCGTGACTGTAAGAAGTTCTGGAGATGACGATGATAGCCATTGGTAACCTCCTTGTCTAAAACACCAAAAAATGGATGAAATGTCGATGATAAACTTCCGGCATCTTGCGCTGTGCATCTTTTCACTTAGGCATGGGCGCCAGCCCCAATACGCCAATCACAACGACGATCCCACCAACCATGGCCAATGCTCCATAGAGCCATTCCTTCTCCTTGAACAACGCCGCCGCGGAAAGAAAAAGCGCCGGAACCACTGAAAAAACACCCAGAGAAATGCCCAAGGCGCTCAAACCATCGCCTGTCGTGAGGTGGGAAAGATACCAGTGCCCATTCGGCAGCGCACCGGTTGCACCCTTCCAGGTTTGATAAACGGTCTCACCCTTCCAAATCGAAGACACCCAATAAGAGACAGGCACGAAATTGTCTCCTAAAAAAGCCAGCACAGAACCGACAATTACGATCAAAGAGCCCGCTAAAACTCCCCAGTAAACGATTTCTCCGTATATCAATCCTGCAAGTGGCGGTTTAGGTCTGTCCTCTTTCATAACTTCCTCCTATAAAATGGGTATATTTATTCCAAATGCCTCTTCCACCCCGCGTACGATCAGCTTCATGGATGAAACAACCAGAATAATAATCAAAACTTTCCGAACAAAACCGGCCCTGATTCTGATCAAAAGGTGTGCCCCTAAAATTCCCCCGACAACCTGTCCCAACATCCACGGAGCTGCAAAAATGGCAATCATGGCGCCGTAGGTGATGTAAGTCCAAATGGCAGTGGCGTTGCTGATGGCCAGAAGAACCCCGCTGCATGCGGCCGCAATCTTAACCGGCGCCATCATGATAAGGTTCAGCGTCGCAGTGAGGAATGCTCCTCCTCCCAGGCCGAAGAAGCCGCCGATAAATCCGAGAGCAATAAAAACAATTCCACCTACAAAGGCTCTTGTCAACTGGTAATGAACCACCTTTCCCAGCGATTCTTCCCAATAAAAACCGTTCAGCCCCAAAAGAACGGAAAGTCGATCGATGCGTTTGGGTTCCGGATATTCGGTTTTGCCGCCACCGGTGAATAAAAACCAGGCCACGACAAGCATGAGAATCCCTAGTGACAGGCGAACAAGGCCGTCGCCAAAATCACCCAGGCCTTTGTGTAAATAAATGGCACTGACACTCCCCACGAGAGCGCCGACGGTGATGGGGACACCGCAGTAAAAGGTCAGCTTTATGTCGGCCAGTTTGGTTTTCATAAAAGGCCCTGTGGACACCAACCCGCTGAACATGGCCACCACCAGGCCGGTCGCGCGTATGACCAGGCTATCCAGGGAGGTAAAACCCAACATGATGGGCGTAAATATAACCCCGCCGCCAATGCCGCCGATAACCGCCAGGGTCGCTATGGCGGTGCTTATCAGGAAAGACCCGACGATGATCAGCCATATGGATGATGCGCTGAGGACCTCGGTGCTTTCCACTTTTGAAAATACTCCCATGAGCATATAGGCGCCTACAATTAGCATGATCAGTATGCTCAACTCCGGAACATTGGTCACTAAAGACCATAACCTGTTTTTACGTTTACGTTTTCCTTTTTTCTTCTCATGCTTCTTATCTTTGGCAAGGGGAACCGGTTGTGTGGAAAATTCAGAACGGGCTGTTGCTGGTGATCTAAGATTCATCTTTTATTCCTCTTTAGAAAAACGTCTTTAGACTTTTTTGCCCAGTTTAAACAAAAATGGGAAAAGAATCTGCCACCGGCCGTAAACTGTCATGGGCATCAAACGGTGTCTGCCTGATATTCTTGAATTGCCCCTGGTATGGATGGATTGGACTGGATTTTATTTAAGAGCAATAGACCGCGTTAAACGATCCAGCACAGAATTTAAGCGCAGAGCGGAGCCCATAGAGGTTGTAGCCGGAAAGCATTCCTGCCACATGTTTTAAACGTGGTTCAAATTATCAGCCGGGACACTTCCGGCGGGAAGTGGAAGATTTTCAGTGCTAAGGACCGCACTATTAAGACTGGGTTTTCTTTGGGGGCCGACGACGTTAGAGACACGCCAGGGTCATTCATCTCGAACTCTTCGGGTGGATCGCCTGTATCGATGTCGGTATCCAAGTTGATATCCTCCGTTACAACATCACTGGAAATGGACGGGTGGATGTCAACATCTGGAGATAGGAAGGTTATATCTGCAATATTGCTTTCCACAGACGCGGGCGCACTCTGAAGTCTGCATTCTAAATCCACATAATTGCTGTCGAATACAGGTATTACCGTGGTAACCGCAACGAGAGCATGTAAGACCCAAAAAAAACTTAAGATAATAATTGGTAGCTGAAGTTTTTTCATTTGCGTTTCTGCTTAAAAACCAACGGAGATAGAACCTACTCCGTTATCAACATTTTCGATTCGATAACATTAATAAGTCAAACATAACTAGTGTCCATCCATGAGTTCAAAATGAACACAAGGGGTGTCCAATTCAGAAATGAGCAATTTTTGTTCTGATCAAGGCCGCACAAGGGTTTGCGGTCCCCGCTCGCGGGACAGGAAGGCGTACGTCTGTACGCCGCAGCCGGAAACCCGCGGAGAACGCTGAGCAGGACAAAAAGGGCCATTTATGGATGGACACTAACTAATGCAATTGTATCTATTTGTCAAGTTCAAGATATCCTGAAATTTAAAAAACGCTTTTTGTTTACGATCAATTAGGGTATTATTTAACCATGACGGAATCTGATCTAACCCAAATAAAAATCGGTAAACACAAAGTTGGCTTTGTGGGTCTTAGAGAAACCTTTAAGGACATAGCAGAATTATATTCTAACAACCTGATGATGTGGTTGGCGAAAAATTATTAAACCGGCTTTCAAAAAAGCTCAGGAGGAAAAATGGACAAACCAGCACTTATAAAAAACATTTCATTCTCAGAACCCCACCATCTCGACGAATTGGTTGCATATGAAGAGGGACGGGTCGTAAGCAGGACATTTTCACAAAATTCATCCCTTAGTTTAACTCTGTTTTCATTTGACGAGGGGGAGGGAGTCAGCACCCATACGGCGCCGGGTGATGCAATGGTGCAAATCTTGGATGGTGAAGCGCTCGTTAATATTGATGGAAAAGAAATGACCGTTAGTAAAGGACAGATCGTGGTTATGCCGGCGGACATTCCCCATTCTGTCACTGCTGTAAAACGGTTTAAGATGCTTTTGACCGTGGTGAAAAGGCCTAAAAATATCGAATCCAAACCTGCCATCCATTGAGCAACC
>Ga0307423_1000491_pt1 | contig 26615 bp, 17 predicted proteins | sample SalMarWE160310MG_FD_202154 | JGI IMG/M metagenome (GOLD analysis project Ga0307423, IMG submission 202154) | Salt marsh sediment microbial communities from the Plum Island Ecosystem LTER, Massachusetts, United States - WE1603-10 | ecosystem: Environmental > Aquatic > Marine > Intertidal zone >... | reverse complement strand
TGCGAGCGGGAATTCAGTGCATTGGAATGCCGGAAGGAATTTCTATCGTGTCAAGTTTCTTCTTGATGCTTTTTCCAGATAAGAATTACTCCTTTGCAGATAGTGCAGTAGTTCCCGATCCTGATGAAAAACAATTAGCTGACATCGCTATTTCAACTGCTGACAATCACCGGAAACTAACCGGTGAAGAACCGTTTGTTGCAATGCTTTCTTTTTCAACAAAAGGGAGTGCAAAACACGGAGCTGTCGATAAAGTATTAAATGCAACTGCCCTTGTTCGAAAAAAGCGACCAGACATTAAAATAGACGGCGAAATGCAGTTCGACGCAGCAGTTGTTGAATCCATCGGGAAAAAGAAAGCACCCGGAAGCAATGTTGCAGGGAAAGCAAATGTTTTAATATTTCCCGATTTGAATTCAGGTAATATTGGATATAAAATTGCACAGCGTTGGGGTAAAGCTGAAGCGGTCGGTCCAATAATTCAAGGATTAAAGAAACCATTTTTCGATCTCAGTCGTGGTTGTAGCGTTGACGACATTGTTAACACCGCTGCAATAGCAGCGTTGATGACATAAAATTTTTATTCCAATACTATTGATTACTATTACTGCTTATAATAGATTTTTTTATAATATTTTCTGTTTAATTGATAAATGCCAGTAAAAGGAAATATCCTAGTTTGCTCTATTTGTGATAGAGAACAAGCTCAAATTAATTTTGTGAATTGTGAATACTGTGGTTCTGAGTTGGGTGCTCCAAATGTAAATATCGTAAGCACCGAAATAGAACTAGACGCTTTACAACAACGTTATGATGCTGCTATTGATTATGCTTCGAAAAATGGAGTTGAAAATACATTAACAAATTTTCATGAGTTTTTCACTAAAAATGTTAATGCAATAATAAATTTAAAATTACCAGTTTTAAAAGCATGGGTTGTTAATAATGATGCTTATAAAAATTACCATAGAGCTGTTGAAGATGGAAATCGACTTATTGCTACTTTAAAGGATGATCAAAGAAGAACTGTAATAGATAGTGTTTTTCATGGTTCCTACGGTAGAGATATAGTTTATGCTGCTCTGACATTAAATGAAAAGGGATTAATCTCTTATGGAGAATGTAGTATAATAATTAACGAAGATGCGATAAAATTAAGAGCTTCAACTTTAGAAGAAAATTCGTTTAGTTTTATTAAAGCTCATAATTTGAACCTCGAAAAACTTACAATTCCTGCAGGATTTCGCTCAAATTGGGAGAATAAGATTAAACTAGCTGTTGCTAAATTATATCAAAAAATTAGAAACGATGATAAAAATGAATTTTGTAGATTTGTATTGTTCAGTGATGGAAATAGGGAGACAGATGACTTTATTGAGGTGCACATTTACAAAGAAATTACTAGTTTAGCTATTAAACAAATATATATACCTAAGCCAAAAGGTACAAAAGATAAATTATTTGTCAAGGCTATAGAGCAACGATGCTTAGGTAAAGTATCTATAACTTAAATTTTATGATTTCAGAAACATACATATACGGCGAAATAAATAAAGCCATTTTTAAGAAGAACGAAAAGTATTTTGTACTTGGAAGATCTTCTGAAGGAAAATTTGAAACTTTTCCATTGTCTAATTTTGAATTAAATGACATTCTTTTAGCAAACCCTGAAGTTAGTATACTGAGGAATATTGATTGGGATGAAAACAAGATAAAAGTTGAACTAAATAACGATATTATTAAAAAAGAAGCACTTAATTTTTTCTTAATGGGTATGGATACATCATTAAGTAACGAAATTAGAAAAGAGGCGATGGAATTTTTTATTGAGGGATTCGATACCAACGATGAAGCAAAATTGTTTGTTCGAAATAGAGTTTTTGGTACTAAGGTACCTGATAGTTTTAACCCAATATCCGCAAGTGAAATAGCTAAAACCATAGGGAATGAATATTTGCTTCAATTATATAGAAACCTCTCCAAAGCTAATGATATAATTGTAACTATACGCAATGTTTGGAAAAAGATTATTCTTGAAGGAACATTCATAAATACAGAATTTGCATTTGAATATTTAGATAAAGTTTTTACTGATTATGGTTTTTTTGCAGATTTTGTTTTTGCAATTCTGACTAACAATTATAAAGAAATTGATAATACTATTGTAAACTTTTCATATACTTTAGCAGAATTAGGAATTAGTGGACAACCAGGTGTATTATTGACTAAAATAAAACAGGTGGTTTTTAAAGATCTTTCTATATTAAACGAAAAGATTGAGTCAAAATATTTTGATGATATTGGGTATGATGATAAAAGATACGAAGCAATAAGTGAAGACGATTTTGAAAGCAAATTCAAAAAAAGAATAGAACACTTCAAAGGAAAATCGCAGCACAAAAGGGAAAGAAGGAAGGGTTTTAAAAATAAAATCCCTCTTCTATCAAGATATTTAAAGGGCAATGTAAATGATCAGGTTATGTGGATTAAGAATAAGATATTAACTGGAAATATTAAAAAAGCTGAAGAAGGCATCTTAAATTTAATCGAGTTTCAAGATTTTTATAGTGACAAGGAACATCTGTGTAAATCTTTGTGCGACATCGCTGAAACTTTTCAAAAAATTAACGATATAGATAAAGCTGATTTAATTGCTCAAAAAGCTATCAATCTGAATCTAAACGATTTGGTTCCATATTGTATTTTAGCTGAAAATTTAAGGGCTAAAAGAAAACTAGTGGAAGCCTTAAAAGCTTATGATGATATTATCCGTGATTTCAAGAACGATATTGTCCCGAGATCTGGAAGAGCAGAAACACTCCGTCAGATGGGAAAACTTGATGAGGCCTTAAAAGCTTATGACGATGTTATCCATGACTTCAAGTACAATGTTATCCCGAGAGCTGGAAGAGCTGAGACACTCCGCAAGATGGGAAAACTTGATGAAGCCTTAAAAGCTTATGATGATATTATCCGTGATTTCAAGAACGATGCTAGCCCCAGATCTGGAAGAGCAGAGACACTCCGTCAGATGGGAAAACTTGATGAGGCCTTAAAAGCTTATGACGATATTATCCGTGATTTCAAGAATGATGTTATCCCGAGATCTGGAAGAGCAGAAACACTCCGCCAGATGGGAAAACTTGATGAAGCCTTAAAAGCTTACGATGATATTATTCGTGACTTCAAGCACAATGTTATCCCTAGATCTGGAAGAGCAGAAACATTCCGTCAGATGGGAAGACTTGATGAAGCCTTAAAAGTTTATGACGATATTATCCGTGATTTCAAGAATGATGTTGTCCCGAGATCTGGAAGAGCAGAGACACTCCGCCAGATGGGAAAACTTGATGAAGCCTTAAAAGCTTACGATGATATTATTCGTGACTTCAAGCACAATGTTATCCCTAGATCTGGAAGGGCAGGAACACTCCGTCAGATGGGAAGACTTGATGAAGCCTTAAAAGCTTATGACGATATTATCCGTGATTTCAAGAATGATGTTGTCCCGAGATCTGGAAGAGCAGAGACACTCCGTCAGATGGGAAAACTTGATGAAGCCTTGGAAACTTATGACGATTTAATAAAATTTTTTCCATATAATCAAATTGCTAAAACGGCAAGAATAATATTACTTATACAAATGGATAAAAATCTCCATGAAGTTGAGAGAGAATTAATTACATCAATTCCTGAAGCTCAAAGAGATTGGGTTTCACATCATGTATATTGTATGCTATTAATTAAACAGAATAAACTTGATGAAGCCATTGTAAAGCTGAAAGATGGTGTTGATAAAGTTCAGGATATTATTAGTCGTGATTACTATAAAAACGCATTATCCTATGCTTATATTCGTAAAAGACAATATGATAAAGCCGTTTCACATTTAATAAATGAATCAAATTTACTCCCACTACCTAAAGTACTAGTAACCCATGCATATGCGGCAGATGGTAATATAAAGGAATCAAAAAAATATTTCTTAGAAATTTACAACTCTCAAATAAAGAAAGTTAATGAAACAACAAGATATATTTCTGATAGATATCAAATTCAAAATAAAAAATTTTTCTCAATTGGTTCTACGTTAAAACTTGATGAAATAATTGACTCTTTAGAGTTTGATTTACTAACTGAATATCTTATTGCTGCATAGTTTATAAGGTACCTAACTTCTTCGCCACTCAATCTGAATAGTATGCCTAATTTTAAAAGAACCACAAAAAAGTTGATAGGACTAACTTTCCCCTTTTGCCCTGCTTTTCATTTTTCCTAAGTTCACTCACAAAATTATTAATCAATGATGAATGTTATTCTCTTAACCCTTTTTGTTTTTATTATTAATATTCCATTTGGCTACTGGCGGGCAAATGTTAGAAAATTTTCGCTTCAGTTTTTGTTAGCGATACATCTTCCAGTGCTATTAATTATTTTATTCAGAATTTTGTCAGGTATCGGTTTTAAACCTATTACTTTATTATTTACCGTGCCTGCATTTTTTCTCGGACAACTGATCGGTTCGAAAATCTATTCTTCCAGAAAAAATAAAGACGCACAGCCTCTAACTTCCTGTCTTGTTATGGATTTGGTGAGAGTAAAAAATAACATTGAAAATTAGTTTGAACTTATCTTATACTAACACTGTTAATAAATAAAATTGAAAAGGAATTGATATGTTTAACAAATTTATTTTTATAGTATTGTTTTTAACCGGTATACAATTATTGGCACAGGATAACTCAAATAATAATAAGGAAAACAACTCGATGGATAATATAAACGGCATTACCGTTCTTGATATGAACAAAAAAGAAGTTAATCTTTCCGATTATAATGGGAAGGTTTTATTAATTGTAAATGTAGCAAGTGAATGTGGGAACACTCCGCAGTATGCAGGGCTAGAAGAGATTTATGAAAAATACCATCCAAAAGGATTTGAAATACTTGCTTTTCCCTGCAATGATTTCGGTGGGCAGGAACCCGGAACAAATGAGCAGATAAAAAATTTCTGCAGCTCGAAATACAATGTAACTTTCAAGTTGTTTGATAAAATAAAAGTTCTTGGAAAAGATAAGTCACCTCTTTACGAAAGACTTATAAATAACAGCGTAACAGAAAAAGGTGATGTGAAGTGGAACTTTGAGAAGTTTCTTATTTCAAAGGATGGGAAAATTGTTGCAAGGTTTGGCAATAAAGTTCAGCCAACAAGTGATGAAGTAATTTCTGCAATTGAAAAAGAATTGAAAAATTAGAAGACTACTAAAACCTTCGAGGTTAACTCACTATTAACAGTGAGCAACCTCGATGGTTTTTAGGCTAGTTAATCTTTGGTGAACTTTCCGGAATGACATTATAACTATCTACTTCCCATTTCTTCTTTAACAAAGAGCTTAGCACCGATAACGTCACGGTGCTCGATGTTCATTGTAGTTCCGATTATTTTAATTAACTGGTCTTCGTGACTGTCAAGCTTCCCATCCTGGTAAATAATTCGCCAAAGGTTTTTTATAAGCTCAAGTTTTTCTTTCTGACTAAAACTCTCGTTAATTACTGAAGTGAATTCATAAACACTAACACTGTCTTTTACTTTTTGTTCCGAAAGATTAAGCAATTCATTTACACATTCGTCACCCAGATTAAATTCGGCTTTCATCAAATCAATAATTCTCTTTCTTTCATTATCTGAAAATTTGCCATCAGCCTCTGCAATCTCAACAAAAAGAGCGGCGGTTGCAACCTGAAGTTTCTTCGACCGGGATTCTTCTGGCTGACTAAACTTTTCCTCAGTATGCTCATCTTTTTCAGTTAAAAGAACTTTTCTTAAATATTCAAACATAGTGTCACGTTATTCAAAAATTATTCAATTCCGAAAGTAGATTTGGTAAATCTAAAGCTTTTGTAATCATAACTACATTTCCGTCTTCATCAGCAGGCCATTCTTCACGAGGTCTGTCACAATAAAGTTCAATACCATTTCCGTCAGGATCTTTAAGGTAAATTGATTCGGAAACTCCATGGTCCGAAGCACCATCAATCGGATATTTATTTTCCCACAAAACTTTGAAAGCTTTCGCAAGTTCTTCTCTGTTCGGATACAGAATAGCAAAATGATATAATCCTGTATGTCCGGGTGGTGGAGCCAAGGCGTTCTCTCCAGCCCAGGTGTTCAATCCAATATGGTGGTGGTAATTACCTGATGACAAAAATATTGCCGAGTCACCAAATCTTGCAGTAACGGAAAATCCCAACATCTCTGTATAAAACTTTAATGCTCTTTCAAGATTAGCTACAGTCAAATGAATATGACCAATTCTTACCTGGGGATGTATTTCGTAATTCATTAATTCCTTTATCTTTTATGATTGAACAACTTTTATCGGCTCTACTTTCCAGATTTTTTCTGCATATTCCCGGATTGACCGGTCACTTGAAAACTTGCCAACACGCGCAACGTTTAAAATAGTTTTCTTTGTCCACTCTTCAGTATTCAGGTATAATTTGCTTACTTCATCCTGTGCATCAACATAAGACTGGTAGTCAGCTAAAAGACAGTAGTAATCAATCCCGAGCAGGCTATCAACAATAGATTTAAAAATGCCGGGCTCCTTCTTACTAAAGAAATCCTGAGCAATCATATCTATTACTCGCTTCAGCATCTGATTCGAGTTATAAAAAGTTTTTGGATTATACCCGCTGCTTTTAAGCTTCACAACTTCCTCGGCAAGCAAACCAAATATAAAAATATTTTCCTCTCCGACTTCTTCCCTGATTTCAATATTAGCACCATCCATTGTTCCTATTGTCAAGGCTCCGTTAAGTGCAAATTTCATATTTCCTGTTCCTGATGCCTCTAGACCTGCCATTGATATTTGTTCAGAAAGATCCGCTGCTGGAATAATTTTTTCTGCCAGCGTTACTGAATAATCAGGAATAAAAACGACTTTTAGTTTATCACCAACATCGGGATCACTATTAATTACATCTGCAACTGAATTTATCATCTTAATGATAAGCTTTGCCATTAAATAAGCCGGGGCAGCTTTACCTGCAAAAATAATTGTGCGCGGCACCATTTCAAGCTTTGTATTGTCCTTAATCCTGTTGTAAAGTGTAATAATGTGAAGAACATTGAGAAGCTGACGTTTATATTCATGAAATCTTTTAATCTGCACATCAAACATAGATTCAGGATTAATCTTTATACCATTCTCTCCTTCGATCAGGTTAATTAATAATTTTTTGTTCAGCCATTTAGCATTTCTAAATGCTTCCCTAAAATCCTGATCATCAATAAAACTTTCAAGCTTATGAAGTTCATCAAGATTGTAAACCCAACTTTCTCCAATTTTATCACTAATAATTTTAGAAAGAAAAGGATTTGCAGTTTTTAACCATCTACGCGGGGTGATTCCATTCGTTATGTTAATGAACTTGCCGGGATATATTTTATTAAAGTGTGGAAATATTTTTGTTTTCAGGATTTCTGTATGTAATGCAGCAACTCCATTTACTGCAAAACTACCCACTATAGCCAGGTTTGCCATACGAACAGACTTACCATCACGCTCATTAATTATCGATAAACCAGAAAGAATATTCTGATCAGTGGTATAATTCTTTTTAACCTCTTCCAAAAATCTTCTGTTAATTTCATACACAATTTGAATATGGCGTGGAAGTAATTCCTCAAAAAGTTGAAGCGACCATTCTTCCAAAGCTTCAGGTACAACTGTGTGGTTTGTATATGCGAATGTTTTTGTTGTGATCTCCCAGGCCTTTTTCCAACTTAATCCTTCATCATCAATTAATATTCTCATCAATTCAGGAATTGCGATAACCGGATGTGTATCATTTAGTTGAATAGCGTTTTTTTCTGCGAACTTGTCTAAGCTCTCATGATTTATCTTATACTTCCTGATAATATCCTGCAAAGTAGCTGAGACGAAAAAATACTGCTGCTTGAGACGCAGGAATTTTCCTTCGACGTAAGAGTCATTTGGATATAAAACTTTTGAGATGGTTTCAGAATCTGTTTTAGAAGAAACAGCTGCTACATAATCTCCGGCGTTAAATTCTTTAAAGCTAAAATCAGAACAAGCTTTTGCCTGCCATAGCCTTAAATTATTAACAGTATTATTTTTATATCCTGGAACAGGTATATCATAGGCAACAGCCAAAACATCTTCGGTATCTATCCAGTTAAACTTATAGGTCCCATCCGGTTTGAGTTCTTCAACAGCTTTGCCATAAAACTTAACACGATATTCCAAATCTCTACGAAGAATATCCCAGGGATTTCCATTCTGTAACCAGCTATCCGGGTATTCAACCTGGAAGCCGTTTTCAATTGCCTGATTAAATATTCCATACTCGTATCTTATTCCGTAACCAAAAGCCGGGAGTTCAAGTGTTGCCATTGAGTCCAGATAGCAGGAAGCAAGTCTTCCCAAACCGCCATTCCCTAATCCCATATCGTGCTCGAACTCTCTGATTTCCTCTAGGCTGTAACCATCTTCCCTCAGAATATTATAGCACTCACTATAAAAATCCATATTAATTAATGAGTTTCCCAGAAGTCTGCCCATTAGATATTCAAGAGAAAGATAGTAGACTCTCTTCACATCTTTTTGAATATAATGATGTTGTGTTCTTAACCATTTACGTACCAGCCTGTCCCTGATAGCCAGTGAAAGTGCAAAGTATGCATCCTCACCGGTTGCTGTAATTCTATCCCTAATTAAGCGAAACTCTAAATTTTCAGCAAATTGATTTGATAAAGAATAGGAAGAAGGCGATTCTGTGTCTGTAAAAAAGATTGAAGATTTCCCGTTTAAATGTGTTGAGTTCTTTTTATCCATTAACTTTTTTGTTTCTTAAAAATAAATTCGGAGGTAAATTTAAGATTGACCGCTTTCTTAACAAAATCAAAATCAAATTCATTGAGTTAAAAGGGAAATTTTTTCTTCTTCACCGAAGTCAAGAATGATTTGATTTTCGTTTTTTCAATTAGTCCAAACTTAATTGTCAGGTCATGAAAAAGGAATTTAACTTTCCTTTAAGTATGCTGTTGCTTCTAGTTCGACTACAAAATTTGGATCAATTAATGATTTTACTTCTACCATCGTGGTAACAGGTCTAATATGTTTAAAGAACTCACCATGAGCTCTTCCAACATCTTCCCAATCCCTGATATTTGTAACATATATTCTTGTACGTATAACATCCTCCAAAGTTCCGCCCGCATCGTTTATTGCTTTTTCTATCTTCTGAATAATGAATCGGGTTTGCTGATACGGATCACCTGGGGCAACAATGTGGTCACGATCAATTGCAGAGGTACCGGATACCTCAATAAGCTTTCCAATTTTTACAGCTCTTGAGTAGCCGATTTTATCTTCCCAGATTGTGTTACTTTGTATATTAATTCTTTTTTCCATAATGGCACCTATATTTTTCCTTGAAGATATTTTTTTCTTTTTGTTTCAGGAAATTTTTCAATTGCATAACGTAGCATAGTCCGAGGCATATTTTTGTAATGAATTTTTAAAAATTTTTCTTCGGTTGCCAAATCTTTTTTCCCGATTTCCCTAAGCATCCATCCAACTGCCTTATGTATAAGATCGTGTTCGTCGTTGATTAACATCTCTGCTATCTGTAAAGTTGGAGCGAAATCATCATTCTTTATTAACTCCTGAGTTGATAAAATAGCAATCCTGCGTTCCCACAGATTTTTTGATAGTGCAAATTTAAATAATATACTCTTATCTTTCTCACGAAGATGTTTTCCGATGATTTTCGGGGCTGAAATATCAACCAGATCCCAGTTATTGATTCCTTTCCTATTCTTGAGATAGAAATTAAAAATTTCCTTTTTCCCCTTTTCATCCATTTTTTGATATTTATCAATTAGAATAAAAAGAGAAATTAATCTTTCTTCATGAACTGTGGAGGTAAGTAATTTCTTAATTTCAGTTAATGATAAATCCCTGAATTCTCTTGCTAATTTTCTTTGCACAGGAACTTTAAGCCCAATGAAAACATCTCCCTCACCATAATCGCCTCTTCCTGTTTTAAAAAACCATTGCATAGTCTCAGCAACTTTCTTATCCGCGAGAGTTTTTATCTTAGATCTCAATTCTGATATTCGGTCAGGCATTAAATAAAAAAGTTAAATGTTTAATCGATAAAAAAAATAACAAAGAGTTATTAAAAATTAAATAAATAACTATTTTTTTAATAAGGGAATAAAAATAATCTTGAATTAAAGGCGAGGACTTAAAACCTAAACTGTAGTGATTTTATTAATCGAATTAATAAGATCAATTTTGGCAAAAGGTTTAACCAAAAACTCATCGGCACCTGCTTTGCGGAACTCCTGAATTTTTTCCTGCAAAAACTCACTGGAAAGTATTAAAATAGGGATATTACTATTTTTTGTGTCTCTAACTTTACGTACTATTTCAAGTCCTCTATTCCAATAATTAACTGTTACATCGAATATAATTACACTGAAATCTTTAGTAACCAAGAGATGGGTATCAAATTCCTGAGATGGGAAAACGTTTATATCGTAGTTGTCTTTTAAATAAGCCTTTATAAGAGGGTAAGAATCTCCACTATCATCAAGCATTAATATTTTTACAACACCATTCTTTTTATCAACTATTTTTTTAAGTTTTTCAATCTTTGTTTTTTTCGCTAAAGGAAGCGTAAATGTAAAAGTGCTTCCGACACCTTTTATACTATCTACAATTAATGAACCACCCATCTTTTCTAAATATCGTTTGGAGATTGCAAGACCTAAACCATTTCCCTCAAAATTTCTTCCAATATCAAGCTCCTCCTGACTGAATGGTCTATATAAATGATCCAAATATTCTGTGGAAATCCCTACACCCGTGTCTTTAAGTTTACAGACTGCTAATTCTCTCTCTCTATAAGTTTCCACTTCAACGTCTATGTATCCCTGCCTGGTAAACTTAATTGCATTATCAAGCAGATTATTTAGTACAGTTTCCACACACTGCAGGTCGATGTCCACATAAATATTGTCTTCCTCAAATTTGACAGTAAAATCCAGTTTTTTCTCGGCTGCTTTATATTTGTACGGTTCTATGCAATTCTTGAAGACGCCTACAAGGTTGAAAGTCTCTATATTCATCTTGTAATTGCCTGCTTCAATTTGTGCAAATTCCAACATTTGAGTTATACTCTTAAATAATCTTTCACTACCTGAATGAAGGTTATCCAAATAAATTCTATCTTCACTGCCGATTTTGTCCTTAAGGTTTTCTTTAATAATTGTCGAGTAACCAAGAATGATGTTCAATGGAGTCCGGAGTTCGTGTGAAAGAACATTTAGAAATGTACTTTTCAACCTATCCGCTTCTTTACTTGTATCTCGCGCTTTTCTTACTTCTTCTTCAGCCAAAATAACGTCTGTCTGATCTTCATGAAAAAGTACAACATATTTATTTTTTTGCAGACTGACAGGAAAAATTGTAGTGTTTAAAAAAGGAACTGCTTTATCATTACCGAGCAGTCTTGAGTCCATATAGTTATTTATCTGGATAGAATTATTGCTTTTTAAAACATCGTTAATCTTTTTGGCTATTTCTCTCCTAAGAAGTTCGTCATCCTCATTGTAAGAATACCCCTGTAGTTCATTAGCGTTGTATCCCCATTTCTGTGCGAATGCTGTATTAACATAGACTGCGAAACCCTTTTCATCAAAAACTTCGACCGGGAAAGGTAAAAGTTCGTAACAGAGCCCAAAATATTTTACAATATCAGTATTCATTAATTATTAAGTGGTAATGAAAATTGAATTAAAGCGCCCTGGTCACTTTTAAGTATTTTAATATCACCTTTGTGCTTATCAATTATACTCTTACAAAGAAATAATCCATAACCACCAGTTGATAAATTAAAAACAGTAGAAGGATTTTTTTTAATTCTTTCCGGAAAGCCCGGTCCATCATCCTGTATTTCTACACAATTTGTTTTTCCCTCAGAAAAAGAGCGAATAGTAATTGTAGCGTTTTCATTTACATCAACTGCATTGTTGATAAGATGTACGAGAAGATGTTGAATTTGTTCAGCATCAAAATCACAGAGTGGAAGAGTATTTAGTTCTGTTTTAAAAGTAATCGTGCCAAATTTTTTAAGTGGTGAAAGGTATTTGATTACTGATTGTATTGTTCTATTCAGATCGCTATTGTCTTTATTCAAATCCGTAACAGATGTTTCAAGTAAAACCTGAGCATATTTTTGAATATTACGAATGCTATCAGCCGCTACTTTTGATTTTAGTTTTAATCTATCAAAAAGAAGATCATCAATCTGATTATTGCTATCAAAATCGCTTTGTGTTTTTTCAATTGTACGTAAAAGACTTTCAGTCTCAAGCAGTGCAAGATGGACCAATCCCTGCAACGCCTGACCAATTTCTGTATCTATACCAGATTTTAAAACTCTTCTCTCCGCATGAATAAGTTGAGCATTCGCTTCCTGCAAAGCATTATAAGCATTCAGTTGACTATCGTATAATTGAGCATTTCTAATAGCCGTGGCAGCCTGACCAGCAAGTATTTCGAAAGTGCCGGTAATCTCTCTTACCTTTATTTTATGAAGATGCTTGCTGTCAACATAAATTACACCTATTTTTTTGCCATTGGTAATTAACGGGGAACAAAGAATTGTCTGTAAATCAAGTTTTAAGATACTGCGAGTTGTATCATAGGTTGCATCGCTTTGTGCACCTTCAATAAAAATAGACTGACCATTACGGAATACATCTTCAACTACCGTTTTGCTTACTTCAAAAGATTGCTTGGGAAGATTTTCGTTTTCACTATTTAGTCCCAGCTTAAATTCCAACTCATTGTTTTCTCCTTGTAAAACAATAAAGCCTCTCTCAGAATTAGTAAGTCTGATTGCATTTTTAAGAACAAGCTCAAGCACATCTTCTAAAATCAATGATCTGTTAATTGTGTTAACGATGTTTAGGATTGCTTCAAGACTTTTCATCCTTTCTGATGAATCGTCATCGGCAATAACGTTTTTTATTCCGTCATCAATATTTTTTTTAAATTCTGAAAATTTCATAATAGTCCGGGAACTTTAAAAAAATTAATCTTTCAATAATTTAATTGATAAGAACCACTCCCAATCACTATAACCAGACCACGACCAAGCTTTTGCAATACCTGCTGAAACAGTAGATTCAAGATTATACCAGTGCTTTATTTTAATATCCATTTGAGCTCCAACATCAATTAAGTAATTTCCGATGTCGGATTTAATAACCATTCCCTGTGAATATATCGCAAAATCAAAATAATTTACAAACTGATCCAGCAACAACCAACCCGAGGTTCTTATCGGTGCGAAAGCGTTTTCCAACATAATTTTACCGAATTTATTTGTAACCAAACTATATATTGGAATACCCGGAAATCTAAAAATCCTTCTATACTGTCTGATTTCGTCATTATCTACTCCCCGGTTGCCGAATCCACCAAGATAAAACAAACCCTGGACAAGATTTTCATTCTCCCAGCCATATCCACCGGCAATTTTGACGTGCAAAACATTATGATTCCACAACCACGTTGAATAATCACTAAATTCAGCATAAGAATTTAATGCAACTTCAGGTTGGTCAAATTCTGTACCGTAGAGGGTTAATGTCCAGTTAATATCATTCCCGAATTCATAATCTGAACTTCCAATGCTTTTTCTAAGGTTTTTAGAATTCAGCTCAGTAGTTAAAACAGCAAAATCTGGCTGTGAAACTTTTATAATATTGTCAGTAAGATATTCAACGTCTTTATACAAAGCTAAAGTGGTTGTCTGCTTAATCTTCTGAGGATTATCATATTTCCAATAATATGTATGTCCAAGTATAAATTGTGTTCCGATAGTTCCTCTCTTCCTTTCATTGAACAAATCAAAAAAGTCAGCACCGTTATATAGGAAATCAATATAAAAAAGTTGTTTATAATCATATTTAAATCTAAGATGCCACAAGGGGTTGCTTGGACTCCTATTAATCGGAGATACTCCGGCTTCAATGTAAAAATCGTGAATTAAAAGCGGGTCTGAAATTCTTGATAGCAATCCAAAAACAACCTGGTCCTGAAATCCACTGACAACAGGTATTATTGATTGTATATATAAATTACCTAATCCGTTATAACCTTTTTCAGCCGAGAAATCAACGGCATTAATTTTTGTAGAGTCGCTGTTTAAACTCCAGCTTTGCAGCTCTGTGTTTGTTTCAATTACCTTTTGACCCAGATAATTAATTGCAGGGAGAAAGCTTGCAGGTTTATTTTTAAATAATACAGGTATAAATCCATCTGAAGTAAATTCAAATGCAAATAATGAGTCCGATGAGATCTCCAAGGGTCTGAATAATCCTGTTACACAATGTGAAATTGCTTTTACAGACGAATCAGCAAAATTGTACCTGTAGATATTTGATACCCCGTTTGTATAAGCGTTCCAATATAAAGCTTTTCCATCCCTACTCCAGGAAGGATTTTCGGGAGAACCGCTGCTGGAAATTACGTGGTATTGAAGAGAAAATTCTTTAAGTAGTTTTTCAACTTCAATGACAATAATTGACTGCTGACCACCCGACATTTTTAATGTTGCAGCAAGACTTTTACCTTCACTATCAACAGAGAGATTAAATATCTCTTCACCAAACGGAAGCTTTACTATCGGTAACATTTTATTATAAGGATATGGGGAATAAACCAGCGTTGCAAACCCGGCATCGTGTTGTACTCCCCATAAACCGTGAGTGACCGGTGAGACAGTTAAATCGCCAACTCTAAAATCCTTAAAAAGCATTTTTTCATTGCCACTTTTTATCTGGCGTACCCAAACATCTCTGAATAACTGGTTATTATTCGTTGTAAAAAATACTAATCCGTTCGCGTCGTCAAGTGCAATCGAAGAAACTTCTATCAAACTCGGTGTGGCGACGGATGTAATCTCGCTGGAGACACCCGAAGCTAAATCAAGGGATTGCAACGAAGTTAATTGATGAGATCTGTGATATATAAAAACAACTGAATTAGTTGTCCTATTTAAAAACGGGCGCGAAACCCAGCCAAAATTTTCGCCACCTATTCTATTTAGCTTTGTCTGTTCTGCCTGCTCTAATAATTTAATATTCTTTTCCTGGAATTCAGTTTCATAACTTATAAACTCATGCCATGCTTTAGAGAAATCTTTTCCAAATACTTTTTTAAACTTTCCTTCGAAGCCGCTGTATGCCTCTCCCTCTCCTGTTCTAAACCAGTCCAGAGTTTTTTCTGTTCCATAAACAATTGAAAGATAGGCGATGAATCTGCCTCCGTACAGGTAGAAGATATTTTCTAAATAAATTGAATTATAACTTTGAATAGTTTCCAGATCCATTGTCGAAGAAATTTTTTTTCCTTCCTGCACCAGGGTTCTGAAGTACATTTCATCGAAGCTGCCGATCACTCTTCCATATCCGCCACTTAACCAGGTCTCAAAAAACATAGCTATTGCTTCCTGATACCAGCGTGGTGTATAACGGTTATAGTTTGTTAGTAAACTGTAAAAAATAGAAAGAGGCTGAGTTTTTTCCGGCGGCACCTTTCCGAAGATTTTTCTGAAAAATGATTCAATTCCGACCTGCGCATCGTTGACTATTACATGAACAAGCTCATGGCTTAACAGCCATTGAATTCTTTCATTGTATGGCACAAATTCGTAACCCGGTTCCAGAGGTTCAATCTCAAGCCTGATATAATTCTGCGGCGTGGTGCTTGTTGCAGCAAACCCATAATCACTAACATCGTAAATGTTTATTATTATTCTATCATTAGGAGTGTAATCAAATAGTTCCGATAAAGGTTTAAAAGCTTTTTCAGCACTAATTAAAACATCATTAACAAGATAAGAATAATACTCCCTGTAAATAACTCTGAAATGCTCACTTTCCCTAGTTAACCATGGCGAATCTTCCCGTTCAAATAGATGTATTATTAATTCATTTTTATTTCCCCCGGTAAAAAATTCAGCAGCGATATTGCCCGGTTTTTTCATTATCCTTATTTCTACATTCCCGTTTTCGTTATTCACTCCTATATGTTTTACAAGTCTGGCCGGAACCAAATCTGAAAAGTTTTTTTCGAACGTTGAAGCATTATTAATTATCAATACAAATGAGTCCTGATCATCTTGCTTTAACTGAGCATTTACTCTAAGACTAGTATTTATATTTATATACGAACCCTTTTCATTATCGTTCGATGTAATACTCTGTACACTATTGATTTCATTCTGAAGTTTTGGAAGAACAATTATTCTTCCCGGGCTCATAACTACAAGCGATCTTTCAGTATACGAGTTGAATAACTCAAGGGTTTGATTTAATGGAACAAAAATAAAATTATTAACATAATGCGTTGAAGTTGGGAGCTGCTGGATTGCTAACCTTTCAGATATTTTTGAAGTAATTACAACAAAAGGATTTTTTAAAGTGAAACGAAGCGAAACCTCAGGAAACGATATCTCAATCACTTTGCCATCTTCCGATGTATTGTTATTTACTCCCAAAGCATCGGCTAAATGTTTAATAGAAATATAAATTGTCCCCTGATGATTGTACGATGGAATAGAGTGGCTATTCTCTCCATCAATTAAAGAAATCCAAGACAATTCCTGCGAGTAGAGAAAACCAGACAGGATAATAAACAGGAGAGATATTCTTAGCATATTAAATGAAAATAAGTATAAATAATAATATCATTTATTACGCCCTTCTAAAACAATGCAGGAAAGAATTTTAACACCATTATCTAATTACATAATAAAAATAAATACTTCTTTAAAATAAAAAAAAGCCCTCAATAAAGATTGAAGGCTTTACAAAGTAGACCTGGGGAACTTATTCAGTTTACCTTATCTAAATAAGACCAAAACCAGTACTTAAAACCATGGTGATTCTATTTTAAAAATATAAAATCACCCAGTTCGTTAAGCTGGGGTGCTGATTTCAAAAAGATGAAATCTCCTAGCTCGTTAAGCTGAGGTGCTGATTTCAAAAAGATGAAATCTCCTAGCTCGTTAAGCTGAGGTGCTGATTTCAAAAAGATGAAATCTCCTAGCTCGTTAAGCTGAGGTGCTGATTTCAAAAAGATGAAATCTCCCAGTTCGTTAAGCTGGGGTGCTGATTTCAAAAAGATGAAATCTCCCAGTTCGTTAAGCTGGGGTGCTGATTTCAAAAAGATGAAATCTCCCAGTTCATCAAGCTGAACATTTGACTTGCCCTCAGGTAAATTAAGATCAGCTTGAGTTACTGCAAATGATTGGAATTGGTGGTTACTAGTTAAGGTACTTATATTATCCTGATTAACCCGATATCTGGTCGCTTCCTGGACATTGTCGGCAACCTGAGCGAATCCGGATATGAATAGTCCCCATAACAGGGCTATGGATAATATAGTTCGCATAGTACCACTTAGTTAATTATGACACACTACTAGTAGTTTGACATACACTTCACCCTCGGACTGCGGCTACGCAGCCCTACATAATAACCCAATGCTTATGCCACAAGAAAAATTGATTTTAATATATAAAGAAAGAGATTTTCAAGTATTTCTAGGTAAAAATTACCTTCTAAGTCTGACTTAACTAATATTTCGTAAATAATTATTACAACAAATATGGATAATAATAAATATTCAACACACAAAAAATGTCGTCAATTCTTAAGATTTGGATAGCTTATAGATTAAATTTCAATTTTTAAGCAAAGTATCCAGTTTAGGTCTTGATATTCCTAAAAGTTTAGCTGTTTGAGTTTTATTTCCACCCATTTTAGTTAGTACTTTTCTGGCATACTCTTTATCCAAATTCCGAAGGCTAGTAATACCATAATTAACATCTAATCTGACTATATTGGTCGGAATCTCATCCAATTTCGATTCAACATGTGAACTGGTCCATCTATTATTTATCAGATTTGTAAAGTCCTTAATTTGTAATTTCCTATCATCACTAAGTAAAACAGCTCTTTCCATAGCATTTCGTAATTCACGTACATTTCCAGGCCAGGGATGTCCCATCAAAAGATGCTGAATATCCTTATCGAGTTTCTTGACTGATTTATTAAATTGCTTGTTAAACTCATCTATAAAATGGTTTGCAATGAGCACTATATCTTCACCCCTTTCCCTTAATGGAGGGATTTCAAGAGAAACTACATTTAATCTATGAAAGAGATCTCTTCGAAATAGATTCTGTTCAACCATAAATTCTAAATCTCTATTAGTTGCTGAAATAATCCTTGCGTTTACAGGTATATCAACAACTCCTCCTAATCTTTTTATTACTTTCTTTTCAACTGCTCTCAATAATTTAGTTTGAATATTAAAACTAAGATCCCCGATTTCATCGAGAAATAATGTGCCTCTTTCAGCTAGCTCAAACAATCCAATTTTTCTAGTCCGTGCATCTGTAAATGCACCTGCTTCATATCCAAAAAGTTCTGATTCAAGTAGGTTTTCAGGAATGGCAGTACAAACAATATCTATAAACGGAAATTGATTCAGAGGACCGTTATTATGTATAGCTCTTGCGAACAAGCCTTTACCTGTACCCGTTTCACCAAGAATTAAAACATTTGAACTGCTTTTCTCAGATACTTTGCTGGCTAGCTCAACAGCCCTCAATAGTTTTTCAGAATTGCCAAGAATAGAATTAATCCCCTGGCGATTCATTCCAAAAGTTCCTACACGATTTGTTTCAGTTATATAAGATTTGTTTGAAATTATTTCAGATAGGAAAGAAGTAAATTTTAAAACTTCGTAAGGAAAGACAAAGATATCTAAAAATCCTTGCTTTAATAGGGAAGTTACAAGTAAGGCATCAGAATTATTAATGATAATTATGAATTTGTTAGTTTTTCCCCTTTTTATTTTTAAAATACTTTTATAAAAATTAGAATTAAGAGACTCGATTCTCAAGACTACAATATCGTTATTGCCTATTTCAAGCTCATTGGGGAAAGTAACATTCAAGGGAAAACCTTTCAATTCAAGCTGTTTTAGGGCAGAGGAAACTGAAACGAGATCCGTGGTGTCGGAAAATACCTTTATGTTATAATGTCCTTCAGGCATAAATTATTGTGAGGGGTAAAAATTTTCTAATTTTTCCAGTACAATTATCCTTTCATTATGCTTTAAATATGCCGCTCTCAGTCGGTGAGATTCTATTTTCTCGGCAATGAAATATATTAACTCTCGTGTGTATACTATGTAACGTTTAGCTTTATTCAGGTTGCCTCTTTCTAAATATAATTCAGAGATTGCATACAAAATTTTCCAGGTCAATTCGAAAATGCTTTCATCCTTAATTAAATCATATGCCTTTTCAAAATGTTCAAGCGGCGGTAGCAATTTATCGGACGAATAATTTTTTGAGATAACTCCAAAAAAATATTCTCTTTCGGCTTCCAATATAGAATTTTGTGAACATAAATCAATAAGCTCCGCATCTATTAGTTGATCGTATGCATCTTTGTAGTTTTTTCCTTTAATCAAAAATTTAATCTTTAAAAATCTACATTCAGCTACAAATTTTTTATCTTCAAGATTTTTGTAATCATTTATTATCTCATTAATATCATCAGAAAGAACTTTATCTTCTTTAAGTATAAAATTTAATAGTCTTAAATATTTTAAATTAGTAAAGCATTTCGAAGGTAGCTCAACATTATCAACTATTTTTTCGAAAGAATTTATTGTTTCTGTTATTTCTGTTAAAAATCCAATGTTAAAAAATAACTTTCCCAGGAATGTTAATACTTCACTGGCTTTTTCAAAATTCTGCAAACGAATAAAAATTTTATATGATTCTTTAAGTGCGGTTAAAGATTTTTGGTACTCACATATTTTAAGATAAACTTCTCCTAGATTTTTAAGTATAAGTCCGTAGTTCATTTCATTCCCCAGGCTAAGGAAAATATTCTGTGCTTTTAGATAAGATTCAACAGCCAGGTCATATTTCGTCAGGAAGGAATATAATTCTCCAAAATTATTAAGTAAGGAACCTTCCTGCTCCAAATTTCCGATAGATGCGTTTATCCTGAAAGAATTTTTCCAATGTTCTTCAGCCTGTTTATAATCGTTAAATACAGTAAATATGATTCCCATGTTATTTTCAACCCTAGCTACACGATCAGAATATTCAGTTTCAATAAATGAAGCTTTTGCAAGCTCAAAATTTTTAAGGGCAGATTCCAGGAAATTATACTGGTAAAAATCGATAATACCTTTAAGGTTGTAGCAGCGCCCTTTTAATTCATCAGACAAATTATTTTCTTTAAGCAGGTCATCGCATTGGTTAATTGCTTCTTTGTATTTTTTTAATTCATAATCTGCATAGGCTACATCTACCATTAGCTTTTGCTTTTCCTCAATATTATCTGTTTCCTTTAGTAAATCGCTAATTACTTTCTTCCCAGCCTCGAGTTCTCCGGAATCAATGAGTGAGTTTCCCTCTATTAGTAAAAGATCTCTACCAATTTCTTTTTCAGACAATGATTTCTTTAATTCCTTTATCGTTGCAAGGGCTAATTGAACCTCACCTAGTTTATAATATACTTCGCTTAGTTTCATCCTCACTGCATTCATCATTTTTTCCCTAAGGGGCAAATTCAGCAAATGAACCAGGATACTTCGGATATATGCAAACGCAGAATGTTTTTCTGATTCTTCAACTTCCGTCATTGAAACAATAAAACAATTTTCGTAATCACCAGCTAGTTCATATTGCCGGGCTAGTTCCAACCTGTTGAAAGAGGGAACTTTTCCCACCAACTTGCTTGCAATGTAAAGGTGCAATTTTTTCTTATTCTCTATCGAGGTATAAATGTGCTTTTTAAATGCTTCCGAAGTGAATACTATTGTTTGACCGGAAGTGTAATCCTGCACAATATTATTTAGCTGGAGATTAAGAATAATACTTCCGGTTTTTTCTTTAGATAATTGCAGAATGCAGGATAATACATTTAAATCGATGAAAGTATCAATTGCTGATACAACTTTAACTGCATACTGTTCGATTTTCGAGAGATTAGCAAGTCTTAAATCATATATTGCAAAGTGTGTTTTCTTTAAAACCGAAAGTTTATCCTCTTCATCTGAAAAGAGTACACCGCTTTCGGAAAATTTCATTATCCCCAGAATTATAAGATCCTTTATGAAGGATTTTATGTTTCCCGGGATTAAATCGGCATAAGATAAAATAAGCTCCTGGAGTACCTTTTGTGGGAAATCAGCAGAGTAACTTTCTTTGAGAAACTTTGCTGTTTCATCATCTGTAAAAGGACCTAAGACAACTTCTCTCACATTGTTAAGCTTCGAAGAGATAAAGTCATGTTCAGATGATTCACCTAAGATTACCTTTATATTATTGACCTGAAGGAAAGGTATAATTTCCAGAAGTCGATCAGCTGATAGCTGATCAAATAGATTGAAGTCATCGATGAGTAAAATAAACTTGCATTTTGAAGATAGTAAAATTATCGTTGACCGAAATTCATCAAGTATTTCTTCCTCGGTTTTACTCATCAACTGAATAACTAATTCCTTTTCTTCTTCGGATAGCCGTGGATAAACAGATTCCGAGAAAATTATCTTCCTTAAGATATAACGAATTAACGGGGCATCAGATTTAGTTTTAATTTCGGAGATTAAAATTGCTTTTGTGAAATGTTCAACCATCTGGTTAAGTAATGTGGTTTTCCCCACACCATCGAATCCTTTCGCAGTAAACACTTCGCTGCTGGTTTTATCAGAAATGTATTTTGAAAGTACATTTATTGCAAAATTCCGTGAAGAAAATACTCTCGCTGGTAAAAATTCTTTTGTAACAGATTCATCCAATGTAAAACCCAAATCCTTTATTATAGCTAGGGCAGATGAGTATCGGTTCGTTGAATCTTTCTCCACAAGTTTTTTAATTAAAATGATTAATTCCGGTGAATAATTTTTTACTGGGGGAAAATTAAATTTTCCCTCAATCGCAGCTTTGTAAATATCTAGTTCGCTTTTAGAATCAAATGGAAATCGTTTATACAGAATCCTGTAAAGAATAATTCCGAGGGAATAAAAATCAACAGAATGATTGTGATTTTCTTTTCTTAATAGTTCAGGTGCAATGTAATGTGCTGTGCCTTTTATTTCGTAATTGGAACCTGAAGGTGAATGTTCAGCCAGACCGAGATCGATAAGTCTTATTTGAGGTTTGCCGTTATTAAATGAGACAAGAATATTCTCTGGTTTCAGATCGTAATAAATATATTTTGACTGATGGAGGTAGTAAAGAACCGAGCAAATTTGTTTTACAATTTCTTTAAGATTTTCTTCATTATAAATTTCTTTTGAGTTCAGCAGCTCGTTCCCGTCGAAGTATTCCAGTGTAATAAACGAAGAACCAACCTCTATCCCATCTTCATTATCAATGCAAACGACAGTGCCCAATCCGAAGGGTCTGATAATGAAAGGATGTTCAAGTTTTTTAAGAACAAAAAATTCTTTTAAGAAACCTTTTCTTTCATGATCATCTATTTCCTTTGGAAGTATTTTTATAGCGTACTCCTTACCAGGGAATTCTATATCCCTGCAGAGATAAACAGAGCTTCTCCCCTCTCCAAGTTTTCTAATTATTTCATATCGTGTATTAATCAAGTTTTCAATCTCGGATTAAAAATTTTACCAAGCATCCTTCCCGAAGAATTAACTGAAAATAATGTTAAGATTAACCCTGAACCCGGGAAAGCTATCAGCCACCACGCTCTGGTGATGTATTGCTGTCCTGAATTTATCATCGAGCCCCAGGATGGATATGAATTACCTATGCCAAGTCCCAGGTAACTAAGTGCGGCTTCTGCAAGTACAATATTGCTGAATAAAAATACCATATTAACCAATACCGGCGCTACAATTACAGGTAATATTTCTTTCAGTAGTAGCTGCGATTTTCTCAAACCGACAAGTTCTGCAGTTGAAAAAAAATCTTTCTGTTTTATAGATAACACTTCACTTTTTACAATTTTAAATAAGCTCATCCAGCCGGAAATTCCTAAAACGATAATAACCGAGAAAATAGAGCTGCCGAATAAAGCTAAAATTAAAACCACCAGGTAAATTACAGGAAACGCAAGAAAGGTTTCTGTAAAACGATTGAGTAGTATATCCATCAGCCCTCCCCGATAACCGGCAGTGAAGCCGAGCATAATTCCGATTAACAATGAAAGAATAACCGCCCCGAATCCTATTGTTATTGAAATACGCGTACCAAAAATTAACCTGACAAATAAATCTCTTCCAAACTCATCAGTTCCGAGCAAAAAGAATTTTTCCTTTACAACTGGTAATCCATCTTCAGTAAGAATTTCTTCTAATGGTATTTCCTTAACGACATGTTTTTGATAGTATTTAACTGTACTGGATAATTTTAAACTATCAGCAAATATAATGTTATCATTATAAGAAAGTTTAATAATCTTATCCATTCTTTGCCTGAATTTTTCAGCTTCAGAAATTACTCCATCTCCATTCGGTTTTAACTCAATCATTTTAACTGTGCTGAATGGCGGAAGCAACTTTGTTACTGCAAGGTTTTTAGAAAATTCGGGATTCTCATTAGAAATTATAGGTGCAAAAAGAAAAACAAAACAGAGCGCAATAAGAAATGCAAATGAAAAATTTAGTTTGCCTTTCAGGAATGTCCATTTCTTTTTAAACAGAAATAATATTGGGATGATTATTAAAAGTAGAAGTGTAGACAAAACTGAATCAATAAAAGTAAAACTTAATACTGTGGTTGCAGCTTTTGGGTCTTTTACCAGCAATCCTATATAATTGAAAAACAATGTGAGATATCCGACTACCAGATTATATCGGATAATAACTACCAGCAGCCAAAGAAAAATTATCCAGTGAATTATTTTTAATCCGGATTTCAATTCAGAATTCCTTTTATCAATCTTTTATCTACTTTTAGCTTAACAACATCAGCAAGAAAGTTAGCCAGAATAATTACCGCACCCGCAGTAAAAACACAGGCAATTACTAATGGGTAATCCCGGGAAAGCACTGACTCAATTGCTAATCTGCCCATACCGGGAAGGCTGAAAATCACTTCGGTAATCAAAGCACCGCTCATGAGCAATCCAAGCTCTACACCTGCAACTGAGATTAGGGGTCTTAATGCATTGGGCATAACGTGTTTTCTTAAAATTACTTTTTCACTAACTCCCGAAGCTCGCAGATTTATTATAAATGTTTGATGAAGAACTTCATCCATCCCCTCTTTAATGTATTTATAGAACATAGCAATCCCAGCAGCAGAAAGTGTTATCAAGGGCAGCACCAAATGCTGTAACCTGTTTAGAAGTTTAGAAAAGAAAGAAAGATTTTCGTAATCCAGAGACTTCAAACCGGAAATGGGAAACAAGTTTAAATTGACAGCAAACAGATATATTAATGCAACACCAAGAACAAAAGAAGGAATTGAGTAAACAAAAAGTGAACTATTTGAGATCAATCTATCCAGCTTCTTGCTCTGTTTTTTTATTATCCAAAGTGAAAGAGCTATGCTTATAATAATTTGAAGGACAAAACTGATGGAAGCAAATACAAGGGTGAATGAAAAATATTCCCAGACCACTTTAAAAACGGGAAGCCTATAATTGTAAGATACTCCCAAATCTCCTTTAATAGCGTTTAAAAGAAATGAAAAATATTGATCAACTGCAGGCTCGTTAAGTGAAAATTTTTCAGTAATTTTTTCTGATAATTCATTACCGAGTTTTGCCGATACATATTTATCAGTCGGATCTCCTGGAGAAAGCCTGATAATTATGAACAGAATGCTTACGAGAAGAAAAAGTGTAAGTAATGATGATGCGAGCCTTTTAAGAAGTATCTTAATAATCCCGATATTCATATAGCTTTACTCATCAAGAGTCCATTCCCAGCAATGTACAATTACACCATAGGGAGTAATGTCCAAATTTTTTATCCGTTTGTTGTAAACGACTATATTGGGTGTCCAGTAAAGGAAAGTAACCGGCTCATCCTGGTGAATAATTACCTGGAACTCCTTAATCAATTCATTTTTTCTTTCGTCTGTAATTTTTGTATCAAGTTGATCGAGAATGTTATCAATTTCTGAATTGCTGTAACTCAAAAAATTTAGCATTGCTATCTTCGAATCTGAGTAATAAAAAATCTTTAATTTTAGATTTATTGAAACCCCCCAGGCAGCCATCCAGGAATCTAATTTCTTTTTATATAGGTTGTCTATGAAAGTACCTAGTTCCATCTTTTCAGGAGTCATTTCTATTCCAACTGACTTTAAATTATTTTTTATAACGACTGAAGCATATTCACGTAACGGATTTCCTACAGGATAGTACATTGTAAATCTGAATTCTTCATTCCCCTTCTCTAGAACACCATCATTATCTTCATCCTTCCAGCCTTCTGAAGCTAAAAGTTTTTTTGCTTCGTCAGGATTATAATCATAAGGCTTTACATCCTTGTTAAATGCAGATTTAAAAATCGGAGATACCGGAGATGCAGCAAGTTCACCCATCCCCTGCAAATACTCTTCAAATATTTCTTTCCTGTTGATAGCCATACTCATAGCTTTGCGAATATTGCCACTACCAAAAAATTTATTTGGCTTCCTCTTTCCTCTGGAAAGTGATTCGGGATCAACATTGTTCCATCCGATATAATCGTATTCTCTTCCAAATACAGGAACAACAACAAGCTGGTCATCTTTCTTCAACTTGTCAACATCCTCAACTTTAACCACGTCAACCAAATCAAGTTCACCCTTTTCTAACTGCAGTATTCTCGAAGTGTAATCGGGGACAATCTTAAACACGAATTCAGGAACCTGTCCCGGACGAAACAGAAATGAGCTGCTGTCTGTTTCCAAAGTAATAGACTGATTTCTTTCCCATTTTTTCAATCTGAAAGCTCCGCACGTTACAGGATGAAAATTGATCTCATTATTTGCAAGATTTTTTCTCTCAAGTTTTTCGAAAACATGTTTTGGAACCAGAGGTAAATCAAATTCATTTAAATTCGGAACGGATGTGCTTGGGAAATGTACTTCAAGCGCATAAGGTGAAATCAATCTAAAAGTTTTACCAATATCGATTCGACCATCTTTTTCATTATAAAACTGATTGAAGGTGTTGTACAACCGACTCTGAACATCCGGATCGGAAAATATATCGTATGAGAATATGACATCTTCAGCAGTTAGTTTTTGTCTATCGGACCAGTAAACATCATCTCTCAAAATAAATTTAATGAACGAAGAATCATCCGCCCACTGCCAACTCTTTGCAATCATCGGTAAAGGATCTGTCTTTCCTAAATCTGCATTCCATTTTAACCCTATTAAACCGGGGTATAGCAGTTCAGTAATGACAGCTTCCTCAAAACTGAAGGCAAAAAGTGTATTGAAAGTTTGTACATCAGCAACAATTCCAATCACAACGCGTTTTTCCTGGTTCGATTTTTTTGAATCGC
>Ga0307423_1000488_pt1 | contig 26684 bp, 31 predicted proteins | sample SalMarWE160310MG_FD_202154 | JGI IMG/M metagenome (GOLD analysis project Ga0307423, IMG submission 202154) | Salt marsh sediment microbial communities from the Plum Island Ecosystem LTER, Massachusetts, United States - WE1603-10 | ecosystem: Environmental > Aquatic > Marine > Intertidal zone >... | reverse complement strand
TCAGCCTCAAAAATGGCAGAAGATGAAATGGCTAAAGTAACAAAAGGAATGATTCCTCCAGGATTAAATATTCCAGGATTTTAACATTGCAAATTGCAGAACCACTCTTAATAGCTATAGAAGAACTAAGTAAGCTTCCGGGCATTGGCAGAAAAACAGCACAGCGATTAGCTATACACATCCTAAAAACCGATCAAGATTCAGTTGAAAAACTTATTAAGGCTATAGCGGAATTAAAAACAAAGCTTCATTTCTGCAAAAGATGTTTTAACCTTGCAGTGGAAGATTTTTGTGATATTTGTAATAGTGCTAAAAGAGATTCATCAAAAATTTGTGTGGTTGAAGAAGCCAGTGATGTAATTGCAATTGAAAAAACAAACGAATATAATGGACTTTATCATGTTCTCGGTGGTGTCCTTTCACCGCTTTCAGGCGTAACTGCTCACGATCTTAAAATAAAAGATCTATTGATGAGATTTGATAAAGAAATCATTTCAGAAGTTATTCTTGCCTTAAATCCTGATACAGAAGGCGAAACCACCTCACTTTATCTTGGTCGTTTAATTAAACCATTGAATGTTAAAGTAACCAGAATTGCCCGTGGAATACCAATCGGAGGCGATTTAGAATTTGCCGATGAAGCTACTATTGGCAGAGCGATGCTAAACAGAATTGATTTATGAAATCAGAATGGTTTAAAGATTGGTTTAATACGTCAGAATATCTCAATGTTTACAAGCACAGAAATGAAGAAGATGCTGAAAGTCATATTTCATTAATTCTTAATTATGTTCAGATTAAGCCCAATGCTTCAATTCTTGATATGGCTTGCGGAGCAGGCAGACACTCAATAATACTCGCCCGAAAAAATTTTAATGTTACCGCTGTTGATTTAAGCGAAAACCTTTTGTCTGTTGGCAAAGAATCAGCTAAAAAAGAAAACCTCTCCATAAATTTTGTTCATTCGGATATTCGTAAATTTAATTCTAACTTAAAATATGACCTTGTTTTAAATCTTTTTACAAGTTTTGGATATTTTGAAACTGATGAAGAAAATTTTTCTGTACTTCAAAAAGCGTATGGTTTTTTAAAAGAAGGCGGATTTTTTATTTTAGATTATTTTAACTCTGAATACATTAAAAAAAATCTAGTTGAAGATTCTACAGAAAAGATAGAAGATGGTGACGTTATCCAGAAAAGAAAAATTGAAAATACTCGTGTTATTAAGAAAATTATTATTACAAAAAATAATAAACTAAGTGAGTACGAAGAATCAGTTAAAATGTATACTAAAAGTGAACTGGTTTTGGAGTTGAAAAAGATTGGATTTGAAATTCATAAAACATTTGGTGATTTTCTTGGTAATAATTTTGATTCTCTAAAGTCAACACGGCTTATATTAATTTGTAAAAAATGAAAATACTATTTTTAATAACATTTATTGCATTCATACTTATTTCCTGCGATCTATTTACAGCAAGAGATGCTGAGACACCTGATCAGGCCCGATCCAATTACCAAACACCTGTGCAAGCTAGCATTGTAATAGATAATTTGAAAAACTCTTTAAGCGATAAGAACGTTCAAAATTACATGGCATCCTTCGTTGATTCAATATTTTCTCAAAAAAAATTTTCATTCACCGCTTCGAGTGAAGCTACTTCGATTTATCAAATATTTCTTCAAGGATGGGGATTAAATGAAGAACAGAGATATATAAGTAGTGTTTTTAATAAAGTTCCTGCAGATTTCCCAATTTCATTAACGTTTAGTGAAGAAAATTATAGTAATCTTAGCGGAGATAGTTTGGTTTATTCCGCAGCATATTTTTTAAATATTCCTGCTTCATCCGGTGATGGTGGCACAGTTAATTACAGCGGCAATTTGCAGTTTAATATGCTTCGAGACAGCAGAGCGTTATGGGTGATTTATTACTGGAGAGATACGAAGAGTCAATCGTTGCCAAGTTGGAGTGAATTAAAGGGTAGCTTATATTAAAAAGAAAATTATCATATTATCTTTTTTTTTAATTTTTATTTTTGGATGCACAAATCCGTTTGCCCCAAGATATGATGAAAACTTTCAAGACTCTAAACCACCTGTCTCAGATCAAACAGAAATTTCAGGAGTGTTTCAGAATTTTCAATATGCCTATACATTTAAGGACACTACCATTTACGGTGCTCTAATCACTGCTGATTTTACTTTTACATATAGGGATTACGATCAAGGCTTTGACGTAAGCTGGGGAAGGGATGAGGAGATGCGCACAACTTATGGCTTGTTTGAGACAGCCCAAAGATTAGATTTGATCTGGAATAACATAGTTTTAAGTACCGAAGATTCTCTATCTGCAAATATTGTAAGAAGTTTTAATCTTACAATAACATTTAATGCTACAGATATAGTTAGAGTTGATGGAAGAGTTAATCTTTCGCTGCAAAGAGATATTCTGACTAAAAAATGGAAAATTAATCGCTGGATTGATGAATCTAATTTTTAATTAATTATTTTGCGAGTATAATGATTTTATTTTGGATAAAAGAAGCTTTTAAACTTATTGCACGATCTAAATTTTCTTTTCTTCTTGCATTAATTTCAATTACCCTTTCTGTAATACTGATAACAATTTCAGCTTTCATTTTAAGTTCGTCAAATCATTTTGAACGACAACTTAAAGGCAGTATAATAATCAGTGCATTTCTTAAAGATACTCTTTCGAATGAAAATATTGAGAATAGCAAACAGGAATTAAGTAAGCAAAATTATTTAGCTTCATTTGAATATGTTAGCAAAGAAAAAGCTGCTGATAATTTTATTAAGGAAACCGGCGAGGATTTTAGAAAAATTTTAGATTATAATCCACTGCCCGCATCATTTAACATTAAAATAAAAGATGAATATTCCAGTAGAGATTCCATAAAGAAAGTTATTAATCAGTTATCAAAATTTAATTGGTGCCGTGAAGTAGTTTTCAGACAGGACTTCTATCAAAAAATTATTTCTTATATCAATCAAGCCAAAATTTATGTTTTTTCCTTAACTGGATTAATTCTCATCGTTTCTCTATATCTTGTTTACAGCACTGTTAGGTTGATTCTAAATTCGAAATATTCTGAATTAGAGACAATGAAATTTGTAGGTGCTAAACTATCAACCATAAAAATGCCCATAATATTAAATAGTGCCGTTACTGGATTAATTGCTGGTATCATTGCTTTAGGAATGATTATTGCGGCATATCATTATATTAGAAAATATTTTCCTTCAATAGATGATATTATCGTAAATCAATATGAGCTTATAATTGTACTTTTAGCTTTAGGGCCTGTTATTGGAATTATTGTTACCATAATTTCGCTTAGAAAAATTTCTCTTAAAATTTAAGTTAAAAACTGGCCACACTAAATAATTTGGATATCTATCCCATAATTTATTTATACAAAATAAATACGTTCAATTCGCTTTTAAATAAATAAAAAAGTAATGGAGTTTATAATATGTGCGGAATAGTTGGATACATCGGAAATAAAAATTGTGTCCCAATTTTAATTAACGGCTTGAAGAGACTGGAATATAGAGGTTATGACTCTGCTGGTATAGGAATATTGAATGATGAAAACTCTATAATAATAAAACAAAAAGGCAAAGTTTCTGTACTTGAAGAAAAACTTGAGGAACTTAATCTGCATTCAAATGTTGGAATTGGACACACCAGGTGGGCAACTCATGGTATACCAAATGAACAGAATGCGCATCCTCATTCAAATAACGATGGCACACTTTTTTTAATTCATAATGGAATTATTGAAAACTTTCAGGTAATAAAAAAAGGTTTAATAAATTTTGGATATAAATTTAAAAGTGATACTGATTCAGAAGTTATTGTTCATCTAATTGATAATTTTTTGAAAAAAGGTTTTGATCTCACAAAGTCGGTTCAACTGGCATTAAACGAAGTAGAAGGAACATATGGTTTAGCCATTGTTTATAGTAAAGAACCGGATAAACTTATTGCAGCTAGAAAAGGGTCGCCGCTTGTTGTTGGCCTAGGAGAATATGAAAATTTTCTTGCATCCGATGTTTCCGCAATACTTGCACACACAAAACAAGTAATTTATTTAGAAGACGGTGAAATTGCTGTACTAAAAAAAGATTCATTCACCGCAAAAACTATTCATGATAAAGAAATAGAAAAAGAAGTTCACGAAATTACGATGACTCTTGATGAGATTGACCGAGGTGGATATGCTCATTTTATGCTTAAAGAAATTATGGAGCAGCCTGAAACAGTTAGGAACTCTATTAGAGGCAGAATAATTGATGACGAAGGAACATCAAAACTTGGTGGATTAGTTGATGTAGTAGATAAGTTAGTTGACTCAAAAAAGATAATTATTACAGCTTGTGGAACATCCTGGCATGCTGGACTTGTTGGTGAATACATGTTTGAGCAATTCTGCAGAATCCCCACCGAAGTTGAGTATGCATCTGAGTTCAGATACAGAAATCCTATAATTGAAAAGGACGATGCCATATTTTTTGTATCACAAAGTGGGGAAACAGCTGACACTCTTGCTGCAATGCGCGAGGCTAAGATGAAGGGCGCATTGGTATTGGGAATTTGTAATGTTGTTGGAAGTTCTATTGCTCGAGATACAAATGCGGGGGTTTATACTCATGCTGGACCTGAAATTGGAGTAGCTTCTACTAAAGCTTTCACATCTCAGCTTACTGTACTTGCTCTAATTACTTTACTTATTGCAAGACGAAAAAATATGAGCCAAGTTGATGGAAAATCTATTGCTGATGAATTAAAATTAATTCCGCAAAAAATAGAAACAATCTTAAAGTTGGATAAAGAAATTGAAAAAATTGCAGAAAAATTTAAAGACTCAAATAATTTTCTTTACCTCGGCCGCGGTTATAATTTTCCGGTAGCACTCGAAGGTGCACTGAAGCTTAAGGAAATATCTTACATCCATGCAGAAGGTTATCCTGCCGCAGAAATGAAACACGGACCAATAGCGTTGATTGATGCAAATATGCCTGTTGTTTTTATAGCACCAAAAGATTCAACATATGAAAAAATAATAAGTAACATTCAGGAAGTAAAAGCACGCGGTGGAAGAACAATTGCAATTGCAAATGAAAATGATAATGAGATCGACAAGTTAGTTGATTACACAATCAAAATTCCTCAAACAATCAGAATGTTAATGCCAATTCTAACCGTCATCCCATTACAATTACTTGCTTACCACATTGCTGTTAAAAAAGGATTAAATGTTGATCAGCCAAGGAATCTAGCCAAAAGCGTAACAGTGGAGTAGTTGAATTTATTTTTTACGCAGTATTTGTGATTTAGGATAAAATCTCTATTTTTATAAACTAAATTTTGATGGGCAGGTAGCTCAGTCGGTAGAGCAATGGACTGAAAATCCATGTGTCGGCGGTTCAATTCCGTCCCTGCCCACATCAAATAACCCGTTAACCGAAACGGGTTTTTTATTTTAAACCTTATATTCATTTCGATTTCGTGTTATCCTAATAAAATTCCTTTAGTTTTTAATTCCTTTTTACGTATTAAAGTTTTTTAGAGAATCATTTTATTGTTTGCTGATTATTAAGTATGCATTGACTCTAAATAATAAAATTTGCAAATTTATATTAATATTTATATCCATTTACTTGAAGATGTAATCTGCCATTATTTGAGGAAATTATGAATAAGAATAAAATCATAAAACCTCTTGCCAATTTAATTTTCCAATTAGTAGCTAGTTACCAAGAAAAAAATACTCGGTTAGCCAATAAAATTGGATTATCAGAAGCTGAATTCAAGTGCCTGCGTCTATTTGGATCTGACAAAAGACTGAATAACACGAAAATTGCAAAGCGAATGAATCTAAGTGCGAGCAGATCTACAAGAATAATTGATGGACTCGTTGAAAAGGGATATATGTTTAGAGAACTTGATGGAAAGGATTTGAGAGCTCTGAGTCTAACCTTATCCAGAAAAGGAAAATTATTTATTCGTAATTTAGATAAGTCTTATGTAGATATAAATTATAAGATTTTAAAAAAGATTAAGATTTCAAAACGTAAGCCTTTAATGATTGCAATGGAAAAACTCAATTCAGCTTCTGAAAAGTGGCTGCATAAGCCTACGAAAGCTTTCACTCGCAAATGAATAGGATTAGCCTAAGTTGATTAACCTGCCTGTCCGTGAGTGTTACACGACTCGAGTAAGTCATTTTGAAATCTACCACGGCGGATTCAACTGAGAAATCTGTTTTATTAAATCATCCAGATGTCTCTCCCGCTTAAAATCGGGGTCGAAATGAAAAGAATAACAGTTATGCAACAGACTATGTCCGGCAGGCAGACTTAAAGCAATAGAGATTAATAAAAAAAGAACTAAATATTACTTGACTTTATTTCTTAAGAAATGGAGTCAGTAAATCAATAGGTACTGGAAAAATAGTTGTTGAATTTTTCTCGGATGCAACTTCTGTTAGAGTCTGCAAAAATCTTAATTGCAGAGCCATTGGCTGTCCTGAAATAACTTCGGCAGCATCTCTCAGTTTCTGGCTTGCCTGAAATTCACCTTCAGCATGAATGATTTTTGCTCGCCTCTCTCTTTCTGCTTCTGCCTGTTTTGCCATCGATCGCTGCATCTCAATTGGAAGATCAACGTGTTTTACTTCAACATTTGAAACTTTTATTCCCCACGGATCAGTATGGGTGTCTATAATTTTTTGGAGTATTTTATTAATTTTATCTCGCTCTGAAAGTAATTCATCAAGCATTGATTGACCGAGAACGCTTCTAAGAGTTGTTTGAGAAAGTTGTGAAGTAGCGTTGAGATAATTTTCAACTTCAACTATTGCTTTGTTAGCATCTATAACCCGAAAATAAACAACTGCGTTAACTTTTAGTGAAACGTTATCTTTTGTGATAACATCCTGCGGTGGAACATCTAAAACTACAATTCTTAGACTAACTTTAATTAATCGATCGACAATGGGAATTAAAAAAATTAGTCCAGGTCCTTTTGTATCGATCAATCTTCCCAATCTGAATATAACTCCTCGTTCATATTCTTTTAATATTCTGATTGCATTGGCAAGAATGAAAATGACAAAGGCAATTATTATAACTAGAATCGTCATTGATGGTGGCATAAAAATCTCCTTGTTTTAATTTATTATAAAATTATCCTAAACTTCGCTTACCATTAGTGTAAGATTAGAAATTCCTTCAACTTTTATTTTTTGTCCGGTCTTAATAGTTCCCGCTACACTTTTGGATTTCCATATTTCTCCATGCACTCTTACCTCTCCTTCAGGATCAAGATCTGATATAGCAACTCCTATTTCTCCGATAATTCCCTCGGCACCAGTTGTGGGTTTCCTTCTCTGAGCTTTAATCCCCAAAGTAATTGCAAATGTAAAAAACAAGATGGTGAGTACGACAACGGTAGCTATAATTTCCCAAGAGATTTTGAACACTTGGCCAAATGAATTAACATCAATTAACATAATCGATCCTAAAGTTAATGAGATAACTCCACCGATAGTTAGAATACCATGACTAACAATTTTAATTTCCAGTATAAATAAAATTACGGCAAAGACGATTAGTGCAAGGCCTGCATAATTGATGGGAAGTGTATGCATTGAATATAAAGCAAGAATAAGACAGAGGACTCCTATCACGCCGGGGAAAATTGCTCCAGGATTATAGAGCTCAAAAAACAATCCATAAATACCTAGCATAAATAATACGTAAACAAGATTTGGGTCGCTGAGTATATTTAGAAGTATTTGAGAAAAGGTCATACCTAAATTAATTATTTCTGCATTCTTTGTATTAAGAACAACTTTTCCTGATGACGTTTCAACTTCTTTACCATCAATCTTTTCTAAAAGATCTTCTACGTTGTTTGCTATTAAATCAATGACGTGCAATTTTAATGCTTCATTTTCGGTAATTGAAAGACTTTTTCTTACAGCGTCTTCACTCCATTGTATATCCCGATTTCTTTTTTCACTGATTGTTCTAATAAATGCCGCAGCATCATTAGTTGCTTTTTCCATCATTATTGAATCTTGAGTTCCTTGCAATGTAACAGGATGTGCAGCGCCAATATTAGTTCCCGGAGCCATAGCTGCTATGTTTGCAGCAATAGTAACAAAAACACCTGCGGATGCAGCTTGCGAGCCAGATGGAGCTACGTAAACTATAACAGGAATTTTTGATTGCAGAATATCAGTAACTATAACGCGTGTTGATTTTAATAGTCCACCGGGAGTGTTAAGTTTTATTATCAAGCATTCAGCCTTTTCCTGAGTGGCTTTTTCAATTCCACTGCGGATATAATCTGCACTAGCTGGTTGAATGGTTCCATCAACGTTTATGACAACTACTTTTTTGGGCTGACCTAAAGATGAGATATTGAGGAGAGTTAAAACGGCAAATATGTAAATGAATTTGCTCATTGAGAACTCTTATAGTTTAATGCTATTCAAACGTATATAAAAAATCTCATTGAAGCAATTCCTTAAAAATTTTAAACATCCTAAAATATAGTTAACTGAAGAATCTTTATACACAAATAAATTAATTGAAAATAATCAAAAAGCTCATCAGTTTTGTAAAAATTAAAAACCTTTTATTGACTATTTAATATTATCGTTGCCCATAATAATTAACCAGTTAACCTGACCAGATATTTTAGAATACAGACTAAACTTTTCCATCTCGAGACATAATTTCATTTTGAGTTATACACTATGCATAAAAAATGTCAAAATACAATGATTATTTGGTATATCTATTGTGTATTAAAGGAAAAATTAATGGTTCTAATGGAATTCGTAATAATTGCTGTTATAATATTTTTTATTAGTCTGGTTGTTATTTTATACCGTAAATCCAGAAAATCACGCGATGAAATGAACAAACTTTTTTTATAAGGTTATCTCCTAAAAGCTCTCACATACTTCATTTCCTTAACTTTTTATTGAATTCTGGCTTAAGCCTATATATATTTGACCTTGAACAAATCAGGTTTAGCATGAAAGAAAAAGTAATCCTTCAAACAAATTTTCCTAAGTTAAAATTTTTTAAAAGAGGCAAAGTTAGGGACATTTATGATCTCGAAGATTATTTTTTGATAATCTCCACTGATAGACTTTCGGCATTTGATGTGATTATGGCACAAGGAATTCCTTATAAGGGGAAAGTATTAACAAAAATATCCGAATTTTGGTTTGACTATTCCAAAAGCATTATTAAAAATCATCTTGTAACAACTGATGTTAATAAATTTCCTAAAGTGTGTTTAGAATATGCTGAAGATTTATCGGGTAGAAGTATGCTTGTAAAAAAAGCCGAAGTTGTTCCAATTGAAAGCGTGGTGCGTGGATATATAACAGGATCTGGATGGAATGATTACAAAAAAACTGGTGAGGTTTGCGGAATCAAGCTTCCAGCCGGAATGCTTGAATCAGAAAAATTTACAGAAACGCTTTTTACGCCAGCAACAAAAGCTGAGATAGGATTACACGATGAAAATATATCTGAAGCAAAAGCAAAAGAAATTGCCGGTATAGAAACAATTAGTTTTGTAAAGCAAAAATCGATAGAAGTATACAATAATGCTTTTAAATACGCTAAAGGTAAAGGAATTATTATTGCTGATACTAAAATGGAGTTTGGCAAAATTGGTAATGAGATAATTCTAATTGATGAATTGCTAACTCCAGATTCATCGAGGTTTTGGCCGTTAGATAAATATCAGAAAGGAAAATCTCAGGAAAGTTTTGATAAGCAATTTGTCCGTGATTATTTAATTTCAATAAAATTTAATAAACAGCCTCCACCTCCACCATTACCGGAAAATATAATTCGAAAGACTAGTGAAAAATATCTTGAAGCTCTGGAAATGGTGACCGGTGAAAGAATAAATTAATGCATCCTGTAAAAATTCAAATTATTGAGAGTGCAATTCTTTCAATAGTTTGGGATGATGGTCGCAAAGATTTATTGGATCTGAATATGTTAAGAAAATTATGTCCCTGTGCAACTTGCATCACCGAAAGAGATAAACAGCATAAAATGTATATCCCAATTTTTGCTGATAATCAGATTACAATTAAAAACATTAATCAAGTAGGAAAGTATGCTATCCAAATTATCTGGAATGATGGGCACAGTACAGGTATTTATGAATATACGTTCCTTAGAAATTTATCAAAAAGAACTCATAGATAGGAAATATGGTACTCCCAAATCAATTAACGGTATTGCGAATTATTCTAACACCGGTATTTCTGTATCTATTTTTATCGAGTGACCCGCTTCTGATTCAAATTTCATTGGGAATTTTTTTGATTGCAGCATTAACTGATTGGTATGATGGATGGCTTGCAAGAAAATTTAATTACATAACCAATTGGGGAAAATTTTGGGATCCTCTTGCTGATAAAATTTTAACATCAACAGCTTTTCTCGGTTTTGTATTTGTTGGTTTACTTCCATTGTGGATGGTTCTATTGATTATAATCAGAGATTTACTTATTACTTTGTTAAGAGCTTTTGCAGATAGTCGTGGTTATAATTTTGTAACGAGTTATTATGCTAAATGGAAAACTTTATTACAAATGATTTTTCTTTATTATCTTCTGATTGTTTATGTGGGTGCTAAAACATCGGTAATTTATATCGGTAGTGAAAAAGTTTTTGGATATTTGCTCAGTGAAGACCTAATCTATATTGTAATGCTAACAATCACTGTTATAACTGTTCACTCCGGTATTACTTATTTATTAAAAAACAAAAATTTAATAAACAAACTATTTAATGAAACAAATAAACTTGTTTGAAAAAATTATTGGTTCTGCCTTTTTTACAGGCTATATTCCTTTTGCTTCGGGAACATTTGGAAGTATAATAGCTTTAATAATTTATTTTATTCCTGGATTTGAAAAAATATGGATAATTATTCCAGCTATTATAATATTATTTGCTTATGGTGTTTATGTCTCTTTCAAGTTTGAGAATAATTATGGTAAGGATCCTGCAGAATGCACAGTTGATGAAGTTGTTGGAACCTGGATTGCTTTAATTACTTTACCAAAAACTATTTTGATTACTTTAACTTCCTTTTTTATTTGGAGAATTTTAGATATAATAAAACCTTTTCCCGCCGGAACTTCAGAAAAATTAGCGGGTGGTTGGGGTATAATGGTGGATGATGTAATTGCTGGAATTTACACTCTAATTATTGTTCATTTAATTGTTTATTTATTTGGAGTTTATTAAAAAATGAAAGCTTATTTACTTTCGATTGGCGACGAATTACTAATTGGCCAAACAATTAACACAAATGTTGCTTACATAGGGAAGCTGGTTTCGGATATAAATATGTCGATTGAAAAATCAAGTGTAATTGGGGACGATCTTGAAACTATCATTGAAGAATTAGATTATGCTTTTGCTAAAGGCGATATTATTTTTCTTACTGGTGGCCTTGGCCCAACTCACGATGATGTAACTCGTGCGGCAATTGTTGATTACTTTAAAACTAAATTAGTTTTAAATGATGATGTGCTCGAAAATATAAAAAGTATGTTAGACCAAAGGGGAAGGAAATTAACCGAAACCCATAAAGATCAAGCAATGGTTCCGGAAATTGCAGAAGTTATAAGAAATGAAAATGGTACCGCTCCTGGTTATTGGATTGAGTGGAACAAAAAGATATTAATAGTTATGCCTGGAGTGCCATATGAGATGAAAGCAATGATGGACAATTTTATCATTCCAAAATTAGTTGATAAGATTGGTGAGCCAAGTGAATACATTAATAAACTAACTTTGCAAACAACTGGAATTCCTGAATCTCTTTTATCTGAAAAAATGGGTGATTTAAAAGAATTGTTACAAGGCGCAGAGCTTGCGTTTTTACCAAATGAGTATGGAGTAAGGTTACGTATTACCGTTAAATCTTCAGAATTAGAAAAGGCTAAAGACTTATTATTAGAAATTGAGCAGAAGATAAGAGCTAAAATTGGTAGATATATTTATGGACGAGACGATGAAACTTTAGAAGAGGTAATCGGACGATTATTAAAGGAAAGAGAGCTGAGAATTGCTGTTGCAGAATCCTGCACTGGTGGAGGTTTAAGCGATAGAATTACAAATGTTAATGGAAGCAGTAGTTATTTTGAGAGAGGTGTAGTGACTTACAGCAACGCGGCAAAAGTAGAATTATTGAAAGTTAATGAAGATATCATCGCAAAAGAAGGAGCCGTATCGCAGGAAGTTGCTATGCAAATGGCTGAAGGTGTGAAATCAATAAGCGGTGTAGATATTGGGATTTCACTAACGGGAATAATGGGTCCGACTGGGGCATCAACAAACAAACCAGTTGGAACAGTTTTTATTGGGTATTGTGATAATAAAGTTTGTACTGCAAAAAGATTTCAGTTTGGTGATGATAGAATTTTAAATAAGCATAGATCAACGCAAGCAGCATTAGAAATTTTAAGAAGAAATATACTCGGAATTCCGATTAATGAGTAGATTGTTTGTCGCACTTAATATGCATGAAACTGTTAAGTCTAAGTTAATCGAATTAAGAGATTCAGTTGCAGGGTCAAATTTTAAATGGGAAGCTAGAGAAAAACTACACTTAACACTAAAATTTATTGGAGATGTTCCGGAAGTGAATTTAATTCCTATCAAATCTGAATTAGATTTTCTACACAATTTTGATCTTGTAAAATGTTCTATTATCAATTTTGGATTCTTTTTTAGAGATAAAAAGCCATCAATATTGTGGGCAGGGTTAAATATTGAAAAATCTATCTTTAAAATTATTGAAAATATTGATTTAAAATTGGAAAAATTTTCTGTTAAAAAAGAAAGTAGAAAGTTTAGTCCACATTTAACATTGTTAAGAATAAAAAAAGATCCAGGAATTAACTTTGTTAACAGTTTCAAAAATTTTACATTTGAACCATTAAATTTTACTGCGAATACAATTTCACTTTTTAGAAGTGAATTACATCCGAGTGGATCAAAATATTTTGAAATCAAAAATTATAAACTTAAAGAATTGGAGTAATGATGGCTACCGATAGGGAACAAAAACTTAAAATAATTGATGAGGCAATTGCCGGCATAGAAAAAACTTATGGTAAAGGCGCAATAATGAAACTTGGTGACGGTATTGTAAATGATATCGAGGCTATTCCAACTGGTGCTCTATCGTTAGATATTGCCCTTGGCATTGGCGGTATTCCGCGAGGAAGAGTAATTGAGATTTATGGACCTGAGTCAAGCGGTAAAACGACTCTATGTCTTCACATAATTGCGGAAGCACAAAAATTGGGTGGACTTGCTGCATTTATTGATGCTGAGCACGCACTTGATGTTAACTACGCAAAGAAATTAGGTGTTGATACACCTAACCTGCTTATTTCTCAACCTGATTTTGGTGAACAAGCGTTAGAGATCACTGATACGCTTGTTAGGAGTAATGCACTGGATGTTATTGTAATCGATTCAGTTGCTGCACTAGTACCGCGCTCTGAAATTGAGGGTGAAATGGGCGATGCAACTATGGCAGTGCAGGCTAGATTGATGTCTCAGGCTCTGAGAAAACTTACTGGTGCTATTTCTAAATCTAAAACCTCTGTTATTTTCATTAATCAATTAAGAAGCAAAATTGGAGTGATGTTTGGAAATCCTGAAACTACCACCGGTGGTAACGCACTTAAGTTTTATGCTTCTGTTAGAATTGATATAAGAAGAATTGCAGCTATTAAAGATGGTGAAAATGTAGTAGGCAATAGGACAAGAGTTAAAATAGTTAAAAGTAAAGTTGCTCCTCCATTTAAGCAAACGGAGATTGATATTATGTATAATGAAGGCATAAGCAAAACAGGTGATTTGGTTGATATGGCAACAGAACTGGGAATTGTTAAAAAAGGTGGTGCATGGTTTACTTATGGTGAAGATAGAATTCAAGGAAGAGAACAGTTTAAACAGAAACTAATTGAGTTTCCTGAAATGTGCAAGAGTCTTGAAATAGATATAAAAACCAAGCTTGGGCTACCAGGATTTAAAAATGAGTCGGTTGTAGAAGCAAAATCGGAAGAAAAACCTAAAGGAAAGAAAAAGTAAACAGTATTGAATGATAGATGAAAATTGAACGAGTAAGTAGAAAAGATGAAAAGAATGTAAGTGTTTATTTCGATAACGATGAAAAACTGATATTATCTGAAGATGTATTTTATCAAAGCGGTCTAAGGAAAGGCGATGAGGTTTCCAATGACCGCTTTTCTTTATTTGTTGAACAAAATATTATTTATTATATCAAGCAAAGAGCGTTATCTTTTCTTTCAAGAAGATTTCATTCTGAAAGAGAGTTACTGATAAAATTAAAAAATAAATCTTATGATGAAAAATTAATTAAAACAGTTTTAACCGATTTAACAGATAAAGGATTTATTGATGATCGGGTTTTTACAAAACATTTTGTTGAAGAAAAATTAAATAAAAAAAGATGGGGGAAAAACAAAATTAAAGCAGCTCTTTTCAGCAAAGGGGTTAGCGGTTCAATCATTGATGAGACATTCCTAAATTTTAAAGACCATAGTACTGAACTTGATTTAGCTTTGGTATCAGCTGAAAAAAAAATTATTCAGTTAAAGAAGCGAAACATTAATCCCAAAAAATATAGACAAAAAATTACCGCGTTTTTAATATCTCGTGGATTTGATTTTGATACGTGTCATGAAGTTTGTGAAAAAATTATAAAGTCTGAATCTAATTAACCGGTTTAATCTTTTCCTTAAGTTTGGTCAAAAACGGTTTTAAATCTGTAAGAGTTATTTTTTCGGATGCATCATTTAAGTTAAACCATTTTCGTTTTCGTAAATTCTTTTCGGGATAATCTTGTAATTCTTCTGATACTTCCATCGAAAATACTCGTATTAAAGATTTCCCATTTTTCTTTTGCAATTTGAATGAGCCAAGTTCTACAGTTTCATTTTCTCCAATTACACCGGCTTCTTCAAAAGCTTCTTTCTTTGCTGATTCAAATGCTGAAAAGTTAAATTCAATAAAACCCTTTGGAAATATCCATTTTTTCTTTCGTATCGAGGTGATTAGCAAAACCTCTAATTCACCTTGATTAATACGGTAGGGAATTACACATGATTGATTAAACTCATTTTCTAATTCTTTTATCTCTTCCATCAAAATGATATTTGAAATTAAATATTTTTAATAAAAATCTTTTTCCGTTTTAAAATAGTTTATTATTACAATAGATAAAAATATTATTGGAGAATAATAACTGGAGATATATCAAGAGTAGATTAACTAATAAATTCTCATTGTAATTATATTTTTCTATATTTAATTTTTATATGTAAGAATAACAGGAATCCTAAATGAATAAATCAGATAAAAATGATAAGGTAATTTCCGCTTATGAAAAAGCCGCACAGGATGGGATTGATCCGCGATGCATTCCTCAAAAATTAACCGGGCCTGTTCCACAACACGATGAGATTATTTATCCCTCTTATCCAAAAAGTGATCAGGAAAGCTGGAAGTATCTTTATGACAGACAAATGAAATTTTTGCCCGGCAGAGCTTGTGAGGAATATCTAGAAGGTGCAGAAAAAATAAATCTATCTCCAGATAAAATTCCATATTTAAAAGATTTGAGCCACATATTTTTTGGTACAACGGGATGGAAAGTGGCAAGAGTACCAGGTTTAATACACGAACAAGATTTTTTTGGAATGCTGAAGAGAAAAATTTTCCCTTCAACAGATTATATCCGAGGAAAAGAAGAACTGGATTATACACCTGCACCCGATCTTTTCCACGATATATTTGGTCATATGCCATTGCTTACAAATAAAAATTTTGCCTCATTCTATCAAAAATTTGGAGAAGCTGCTCACAAGGCTGTTGGAATTAATCGAACTTATCTTGAAACATTTCATTGGTTTACGGTTGAGTTTGGTTTGATTAAAAAGCAAGAAGGTATGCGTATTTATGGGGCGGGGATTATTTCATCTCATGGTGAAGTTCAAAATACTTTATCAAAAAACGTAGAGGTTAAAAATTTTGATCCCGAAACCATAATCCATCAAGAATATGATGTCTGGCATTTGCAACCAATCCTTTTTGCGATAGAATCTTTTGAGCAGTTAGAAGATGGATTTAAAGTCTGGACTAGAAAAGCAGGATTAATTTGAAGTTAAATGGAACTTTTATCTCATCGTCTTGTTACCTATATCACCAAGTGATTGTATTTTTTGTATATCCAAGCCCTTTTGGTTAATTTTATTAAGAAAAAGTAGATAGCTTTCCTAAAAAATCTAAATTAAAATTATTAAGGAGTTTAAAATGGCACTAAAAATTGGAGATAAAGCCCCTGATTTTACATTGTTTAATCAAGACGGCGAAGCAGTTTCACTTAGTTCATTCAGAGGGAAAAATGTAGTTGTTCTTTTTTTCCCGGCGGCAAATACCGGCGCCTGTACCAAAGAGATGTGTACTTTTAGAGATGAGCTTAAAGTATATGAAAATTTTAATGCAAAAATATTAGGAATTAGCGTTGACACCCATTTTGCATTAAAAATGTTTCATGATAAAAATAATTATAATTTCCCGTTACTTAGTGATTTTAATAAAAAAACTATCAAAGCATATGATGTTATGTTAGATGTTTTTGTGCCTGGTAAATTTGATTATTTTAATACTGCAAAGCGTGCTGCATTTGTTGTGGATAAAAATGGGAATATAAAATATTTTGAAGTGCTTGCAAATCCAGGCGATCAACCAAATTTTGATGGAATTAAAAAAGCATTAAATTAAATATTAACTGGAGTAATTGCTCATGCCAGAAGTTGGTAAAAAAGCTCCTGATTTTTCTTTAATAGATCAGGATGGTAAAAAAAAATCTTTAAAAGACTTTAAGGGTAAAAAAGTAATACTATATTTTTATCCTAAAGATAATACATCAGGTTGCACTAAAGAGGCATGTAATTTTAGAGATGATTTTCCAAAATTCAAAAAAACAGATGCTATCATACTTGGCGTTAGTCCAGATTCAGTCGAATCACACAAAAAATTTGCAAGCAAATATAATTTACCTTTCACACTTCTTTCTGATGAGGATAAAAAAGTATTGAAGAAGTATGATGTTTGGAAAGAAAAAAGTATGTACGGAAGAAAGTATATGGGTGTTGTAAGAACAACCTATGTAATTGATGAAAATGGAAAGATCAAAAATGTATTCAATAAAGTGAAAGTTGATGGACACAATTCAGAAGTGATGGAAGCGTTAAAGGGATAAAATGGTATATATAACGAGAAGAGAAACATTTGCCGCGGCTCATCGGCTATTTCAGGTCGGATTAAGTGATAAAGAGAATTTTAAGTTATTTGGGAAATGCAGCAATCCAAATTGGCATGGACACAATTATACTTTAGAAGTGGTTGTTGCGGGAGAAGTAAATCCTGAAACAGGATTTGTTCTAGATATAAAAAAACTAAAAGAAATAATTCATCAATACGTCATAAATAAAGTTGATCATAAGAATCTTAATATAGACACAGATTTTATGAAAGATCTTATTCCAACTTCGGAAAATATTGTAATGGCTATTTGGAAGCAGTTAGTTGATAAAATACCCGGTGGCAAATTGTACTCAGTAAAACTATATGAAACTGAAAACAATTATTTTGAATATCGCGGAGAATAAATTGAATAAAAATAAAACAATGGATCTTATCAATAATTTAATCACTGAAATTGGAGAAGACCCAAAACGTGAAGGATTACTAAGCACTCCTAAAAGAGTTGCCGAAGCTTATGAATTTTTGACGAAAGGATATCATCAAAATATAGAAGAAGTTTTAAATGATGCAATCTTCACTGAAAAGTACGATGAAATGGTAGTAGTGAAGAATATTGATTTTTATAGTTTATGTGAACACCATATGTTACCATTTTATGGAAAAGTTCATGTTGCATATATCCCAAATGGAAAAATTGTTGGATTAAGTAAAATTCCAAGAATTGTTGATGTATTTGCACGAAGACTTCAAGTTCAGGAAAGAATGACTCAACAGATTGCAGATACACTTGATAAATATTTACAACCAATTGGAGTAGCAGTTGTTTTGGAGGCTTTTCATATGTGTATGATGATGCGAGGTGTTGAAAAACAAAATTCGTCTGCTACGTCAAGTGCTATGCACGGTGTATTTAAAGATGATGCGAAAACAAGAACCGAATTTCTTGACTTAATATCAATGCGGAACTTATGACAAAAAATAAATCAGGTATCTGGATTACTGGTGCAAGCTCAGGAATAGGAAGATCTGCTGCTATTGAATTTGCAAAAACTGGATGTGATGTTTTTGTATCTTCAAGAAGGGTTAGTGAACTAGAAAGATTAAATTCTGAATTAGATGAGCAAAAACTTTCGGTAGAAATATTTCCCTGCAATATCGCATCAAGTCAAAACGTTGATCAGACTATTAAAAAAATTACAGCGAATCATAAAATAAATTGTTTAGTCAATAATGCTGGAATTACCTCCTTTAAACTAGCTGAAGAAAATTCAGTTAATGAGATAAATGAAATTATAAACATAAATTTACTTGGTTCAATTTATACTATTAGAGCTGTTCTTCCTCATATGATATCAAATGGAGGAGGAACAATCATCAATATTCTTTCCGTCGTTACTAAAAAAACTTTTACTAGAAGCACAGCATATTCAGCTTCAAAATGGGGATTGCTGGGTTATTCAAATGCATTGCGAGAAGAAGTTAGACATCATAATATTAAAGTTGTTAATCTTATTCCCGGAGCCACGGAAACACCAATCTGGTCAAAAGAATTAAGGAATCAACATTCAGAAAGAATGATGTCTAGCGAAGAAATTGCTCGTGTTTTGGTTTGGGCTTATCTGCAAAAGGAGAATTTGGTTACTGAAGAAATAGTTCTTAGACCAATTCAGGGCGATCTATAAAAAAGCCGGTTTGCCCGGCTTTTTAGGTATGGTAAATTAAATTTTAACGACGATTATCATTCAGGATTATTATCTCGATCTTGACTTCTGTTATGCATCCTATCTTTCATACCTTTTCTCATATGCAGTTTCATTTTATCAGCCTTTAATTGCATGTCTTTCCAAATCTGTTTTTGATTTGCATCCAAAATTTCATAAACGTCCATCTGATGGTTAATTTTTTCAGCTTCAATTTTATTTTTGACTTCTTGCATTTCTTTTGTTACTCTCAACATGTCATCTCTTTTGACTATATCACCTGAAAGAATCTTTTCTTTCTCTAATTCTTTTTTCTTAAGCTGTAAGGTTAAATCTATTAAACGATCCTGAAAGTTTAATCTCAGATCTGAAATCTTTTTTTCTTGATCTGCATTTAATTGTAATTTCTTTTTGACCATCTCACGCATATCACCCCGTCTACCATCATTTTTCATTTGAGCGAAATTAACTGAGCTAAAAAACAGTATTATCAGCAAAGATAACACTACATATTTTAGATTTTTCATTTTTTTACCTTTCAATTTATTTAATGAATTATTTTGTCCATTTGACAAACAAAATTTAAATTAGGTTTAAAGAGATTTCATTAAACCTTAAAAGAGTTCTGTTTGTCTAATTATTGACTAATTAAAAGTGTATGCAAGATTTAACAAATGATGATATTCTGATAAAAAATTTTATCCAGGGGGATGAATCTGCTTTTAACAGATTAGCAACAAAATATCAGGAGAAAATTTACTGGCATGCACGAAGAATGACAGGAAATCATTTAGACGCTGATGAAATTTTGCAGGAAGTTTTGATTGTTCTTTATAAAAAGCTCAAAACTTTTAAATTTAAATGTTCTGTTTATACTTGGATTTATAGGATTACAAATACGAGAAGTATTAACTTTTTAAAGAAAAACAGACTTAGAAATTTTTTGACCTTGAACGAAATAAAAAGTTATAGAGACGATAGTAATAACATAATCGCGGATTTAGAACAAAGACAAAAATTAGAAAAGATAGAAAAAGCTATTCAGAAATTACCGGTTAAACAAAGAGAAGTATTTATAATGAGAAGTTATGATGAAATGACGTATGAGGAAATTTCAAAAGTGACAGGGAAAAGCACAGGTGCTTTGAAAGCAAATTATTTTCATGCAATAAATAAATTGAAGGAGCTACTTAAAAATGATGAGCAATGATGAAAAATTTGATATGTATTTTTTTAATGAAATGAATGCAAAGGAAAAGCAAAGTTTTGAAGATGAAATTAAATCCTCCAAACAAATGGAAGAGGATTTCGACCGCTACAAAAAGGTTTTTGCACTTGTGCATGATTCAAAAAACATTAAATTAGATGCCCTATACACTCAAACCATAATTCCTAATTTTAGAAATAGATTGGAGAAAAAGAAAAAGCTATCAATTTTAGTTAAATATGGTTATGCCTTTGCAGTATTATTTATTGCGGTAATAGGTTATTCTATTATTACGAACGTTATGAATGAAAAGCAGAACTTACAACAAATTTATACTAGATTGACAAATGATGAAGTAAATTCTCTAGTATCTGAAATGAACATTGATGCAGAAAACTACTATGATGAAAACGCTATAGAAAAAATAGATTCTATTTATAATATTGAGTTGGTTAAAGATGTAAATGCATCACTCTATGATAATAGTATCGAATCAGGATATAAAGATATTAACATTAAAGAACTGGATCAGTACCTTTCTGATAGGGATATTGATCTAATTTTTGCAGAATTATCTAAAAAAGAAATTATTTAGAGGTAGTTATGAAATCATTTTATTTTATTATAGCACTTTTTATTGGTATATCGATTACATCTTTTGCCCAGCCAGATAGGGGAAAGATGAAGAAACAGCGAAGTAAAATTCATCAGTTAGAAAAAATTAAACTTATCGAAGCGCTTAATTTGGATGAAAATACCTCGATTAAATTTTTTGTACGAAGGAATGATATGCAGAACGAAACAGAGTTATTGCAAGATAAATCTGATGACATTATGAATAAAATTGGAAATACAATCGATTCAAATGATAAAAATATTGAATCAGTGCAGAAACAATTAATTACTGAGTTACTAAATGTTAGGCAGAAGATGGATGATATTAGAAATCAATTTATTGATTCATTGAGTGATCTTTTACCAACTGACAAAATTGCAAGATATCTTGTTTTTGAGCAAAAATTCAGAGAAGAAATCCGAAAAATATTATTTGATCGAAGACATCGCCCAGAAGAATGATCACGCAAAAACAATATTGAACTTTTTCTAGTATTGATTTTCTAAAGCATGTAACATATTTTGTCACTTCAAATTTGCGGAAGTGGTGAAATTGGTATACACGCTATCTTGAGGGGGTAGTGCCTTAATTGGCGTACGGGTTCAAGTCCCGTCTTCCGCACAGCTGATGAACTATTTTTTTCAATAAATCCAGGAAAAATAAAATGACAAGTAACAAATTTTTCTATGCTTTTTTGTTTTTATTAACCTTTTCTATGTTTGGAATTGCACAGGAAATGAAACCTGAAGCAGGGAAACTCTATAATGAAGGCAATGCCTTATTAAAAAGTGGAAATGCAAATGCTGCTGTAGAAAAGTACGACGCTGCACTGCAAATAGAAAAAGATTATAGAACTTTTTATCAAAAGGGAATTGCACTTAAAAAATTGAACAAGCTTGATGAAGCAAAAACTGCTTTTGAGGAATCATTGAAATTAAATAAAGATTTTGAAGGTGGATTGAACGCTCTTGGTGGCGTTTATTTTTCAATGGGTAACTATACTGCCGCTGCCGATAATTTTGATAAAATTCTAAAATCAAATGCTAGCGACAGAATAAAAAATAAAGTGAAGAAAAATATTTCCCTCGCATATGCCAAATTGGGTAATGATGCTCTTTCTGGTGGTAATGCTGATAAAGGAATTGAATATTTAAAAAAGGCAGTTGAAAATGACAATTATGATGCTGCTTACCTTTCGCTTGCAAAGGTCTATTCAGAATTAGGTAAATGGGATGATTCTATTTCGGCTGCTGAAAATGCATTAAAATATAGATCCAAAATTTCCAAAGGCGGGCCATATTTTTATATGGGCATTTCCTACAGAGGGAAAGGTGATATAAGTAAAGCTAAAGAAATGTTTAATCAAGCAACTGCAGATCCGACTTATAGAAAAACTGCTCAATATGAATTAGGATCAACAAAGTAAGAAAAAAATAATTTTTCTATAAAATTGACCCTCGGAAACGAGGGTTTTTTTTCCCCATTTACTGTAATTCATTCTGGTGAAACTAACTAAATTCTCAACAATATTTTAATACTTTTCTTTAAAAGATTCCTTTATTTCATTTTGTGGCTTGACTTTATGATAATTCAGATTAATATTTGCCAAAACAAATAAAAAAATTAATCCATGGTTTTGTGTTCTTTAGTAAAACAAGATCATTTTGTTCTTAGAATATGATTTTTATCCATCCTAATCTTTTTAAAGGATTGAGTATGATCAAATACTTAGCAGTTTTTATTCTATTCGCTCTTAGTCCTACTATGATCCAGTCTCAAACGGTTTCTGAAAAATTTGATGCTGCCATTACGGCTTTTCATCAGCAGCAATATGCTCAAGCTAATAGATTGTTTGAAGAATTTTTTAGTGATTATAAGATAATCGACGAGATATTTGCTACAGCAAAATATTACTCCGCCGAATCTCTATTAAAACTTGGGCGTAAAGATGAAGCTGCTATAACATTTGAATATTTAGTAACCAATTATTTTTGGTCAAACTTCCGTGATAAATCTTTATACAACTTAGGATTGATCTACTATTCTGAATCTAAGTACGAAAAGTGCAGACTGAGATTTAAACTTTTACTAAGGGATTATCCTGAAAGTGAATTTGTAGGCAGTTCACTCTACTGGATTGGCGAATCATATTCTGCAGAAAACAAACTTGATGAAGCAATCAAATTTTTGGAAGAAGCTGTTGCTGATAAAAGAAACAATAGTTTTGAAGATTATTCGATTTACACGCTTGCTAATGTCTATGAAAAAACAGGAGATTATAATAACGCAGCAAAATATTATGATATGCTTTTGACTTATCATAAAAATTCTAAGTTGGCTAATTCTGCTCAAATCAGAATTGGCATTTGTTACTTCAAATTAAAAGACTATCAATCGTCAATACTTGAATTAAAAAATCCAAAGTTAACAAACCTTCCTGCTGATGTATATTCTGAAAGTTTGTATTTGCTTGCAACTTCATATTACCGGGTTCAGGAATATCCAGATGCTGAAAAAACTTATTTAGAGGTTCTTAATAAATTCCCATCGTCTCAATATATCAAAGAATGTAAGTATGGTTTAGCCTGGACTTATTTCCAGCAGAAAGAATATAATGATGCTTTTATTCAATTTGATGAGTTATCGAATGGTGATGATAGTTTGGCTATCAAATCTTTTTTTTGGAAAGCGGAGTGTAAAAGATATTTAGGTAAAAATGATGAGGCTTACAATATTTATACACAGTTTCTAGAAAAATATCCTAATGATCCGTTGGCAAAAGAAGTACAATATCAGATTGGAGTAGTTTATTATAATGAAAATAATACTGATCTTGCATCCCGATACTTGCTATCAGCTAACGCTTCAAATAATGATAATATTAGGGCAAAAGCTTTCACTCTTCTTGGAGAAATTGAATTAGCTAAGGGGAATTACAGAGAGGCAAAAAACTATTTTGAGATAGTTAAAGACTTGAACAATATTGATGAAGATGTAAAAAACAGATCTCTGATAGGATTGGGCATTGCACTTTATAATCTAAATGATAACAAGACAGCTATTAAATATTTGAATTATGTTGATAAACAAAATCCAAAATTTGAATCACAAAAATTAAATTTTTTTTTAGCGGAAAATTATTTTGCCACAGGTGACTTTAAGAATGCTTTAAGTAGATACAACCAGGCTGTTGGAGATGACAAGGATTTATCAGCTCAAACACTTTATGGAAAAGCTTATGCATATTTTAATTTAGGTGATTACGAAAACTCGGCTTATCAGTTTGCTGATTATATAAAGAAATATCCGAATGATAAAAGAACATACGATGCAAAATTGAGGTTAGCAGATAGTTACTTTGGAAGTAAAAATTTTGCGGCAGCAAGTAAGGTTTATAAAGAACTATTTAGCTCCAATGCAAAACTAAATACTGATCCTTATGCGCGATACCAATATGCTCAGGCTTTGTATAAATCAGGTAAGATAAATGATGCAATTGCTGAGTTCACCTCTATACAAGAAAAATTTCCAACTTCAGAATTTGCAGATGTTTCACTTTATACTGTTGGTTGGATCTATTTTCAGAGAGGAAATTTTCCGGAAGCAATTTCTCAATACAGAATTGTTACAACAAAATATCCTAAGACTGCATTAGAGCCAATAATTTATTATTCAATTGGCGATGCATATTTCAATATTGGTAAATACGATTCAGCTATTGTTAATTATGAAAGAGTAATCTCGCAATTCCCATCATCAAGTTATGTTTTTGATGCAGTAAATGGAATTCAATCCAGTTATGTTGCAAAAGAAAATCCTGAGAAAGCTATTTCGTTTCTTGGAGAGTTTGTATCAAAAAATCCAAATCTAAGCTATTCGGATCAGTTACTTTTTAAGAGAGGGGAAATTTATTATGGTCTTGGAAAGTACGAATTAGCGAAGCAGGCCTACAAGGATTTCGCTTCAACCTATCCTAAGAGTAAATTCATCCCTGACGCATATTATTGGATAGGGAAAAGTGCCCAAAGTCTTAGTCAGAACGAAGAAGCGATATATAACTTCAATAAAGTTTTTGAAAATTATAAAAACTCTGATCTTGCTGCCTCTTCTATACTTGAGATAGGTAATATTTTGAAATCGGATAAAAAATACGATGAGGCAATTAAAATTTATGATAGTGGAGTAGCAAATTTAAGTAAATCCCAAAAAATTCCTGAGTTGTTATTTAATAAAGGGCAAACATTATTAGAAATGAAAAAAATTCAGGAAGCCTATTCTGTTTTTGATGAAGTAGTAATGAATTATCCGGAAACCATTTTTGCGGATAATTCGAAATTTGAATTAGCATTAATTGAAATAGCTGCTGGCAGATATGCTAATGCAGATAGTTATTTATCAGCTCTCGCTGAAAAAAGGTCCGATGATATCGGAGCAAAATCGCAATACTATTATGGGCTTTCACTTTTTAATCAAGCAAAATATAAAGAAGCTATTACAGAATTGATAAGGGTAAGAACTGTTTTTTCACGATATGATGAATGGGTTACTAAATCATATTTATTGCTAGGGGATTCTTATGTTAAACTTAATGATAAAAGGAATGCTGCTGAAATGTATCGAGCTGTTTTAGCAAAACATAGTGGCACCTCTTTAGGAATAGAAGCACTTAAGAAATTGAGGAAAGTACAATGAAGCTTAATCTAATTCTAATATTTTTTGTTTTATCATTTTATGCGTTAGCACAAGATGAAAATCAAAAAAATCCTAATGTTGAGCTACCTGATTTTGTTATAACTGGCACAAGCAAAGTTAGCATAAACAAGGTTGATAAGATAAAACCCGATTTTGTTTCTACAATTTCGGAAGAATTTTTAAAACCTTCCTTTTCACCGGAAGAGTTGCAAATTGGAGATTTCTCTAATCCAATAAAAAATGATATGAGTTTTTTGGATCAGGTAAATTATTACAATGGAAATATCAGAGCAGGTATTGGAGTCTATACAATTCCTACTGTATGTGTTAACTATGCTCAACCATTTACAAATGGAATTATAGAGGGAATGTTTGATGGTGCCTTTACCAGAGCTTATGTTGATAATAGTGATAGATATAAAACAAGGGCAACATTTAATTTACTTTATTGGTCTGATATTGAAGGTCAATATTTCCCTGGGACTCAGTTTAATTTAAACGGGAATTATGGGACCACAAGCTTTAAATTTTTTGCATCTGATAATCCTGAAGAAAGAAGAAGTATTAACTCTGGTAAAATAGAGGCGGCAATTAAAAATGATTTTAACAGGAACTTTTTGTTTGGCTTAAGTTTTACAGATAATGTGTCAAATATTTCACAAGAGCAGTTCACGGAAAATAGCATCAGGTTAAAAGGAGAAAGTCTAATTAAATTTTCTGCATTTAATCTTGGTGTGGCAGCAGATTATAGAAATCACTCAATCAAAAATCTTATTGGTGATAACTCTGGTAAAGATTTCTTCTTACTCAGACCAACGGCCGGATTTCTGTTTACAGAATTAATAAAAGGATCTTTTGGTTGGACTTTTTCGAGTGGTGCTGGGAACACATATAATGCACTTTATGCTTCCGCAGCAATAAAGCTAGATAAAAACCTTACACTATTTGGTGAGTATGCACCAACAGCGGAGTTTCAAAGTCTTGGCACTTTCTTATTAAAAAACAATTACTTTAAAGTTGATAGTATAGGAAGTATTTATTGGGAAAGAAAAAATTCATTTAACGCTATAAT
>Ga0307423_1000487_pt1 | contig 26715 bp, 25 predicted proteins | sample SalMarWE160310MG_FD_202154 | JGI IMG/M metagenome (GOLD analysis project Ga0307423, IMG submission 202154) | Salt marsh sediment microbial communities from the Plum Island Ecosystem LTER, Massachusetts, United States - WE1603-10 | ecosystem: Environmental > Aquatic > Marine > Intertidal zone >... | reverse complement strand
TATCTAATTACTCAGAAATGGCACTGCCATTATCTGCGTGCTTTAGCTTCATTAACTACAATATTTCTTCCATCAATTTCTGTTTCATTCAATGCTTTGATAGCATTGCTTGCATCTGAATCACTTTCCATCTCAACAAATCCAAAACCTCTGGATCTATTGGTATCGCGATCTGTAATAACTTTTGCAGAAACTACAGTTCCGTGTGCTTCAAACATTTCTTTTAGCTTATCGTCGCTAACTGACCAAGGGAGTGATCCCACAAATAACTTAGTACTCACAAAGAACCTCTAATAAATAATAATAAAATTTCCGGTCTAATACCGGAGGTCCGAAAATTAAGTAAAATAACGGTTATATACTAAGTTTATTTTTATTTGCTTGTATATCCGGCATAATTTTTCATCTTATTTGTAGAATAGAGTAGTCCAAAAAAACTTAAATTTTTTACTAATTCTCAACAATTGGGAATACTCTAGGCGGAATATGTTTTGATTTCACATCAATTCCGCCCTAAAATAATTGCAAATTATTTTTCTCCGTCAATCTGTTTTAAGTAATACTCAACCTGCTCTTTTCCCCAGTGAGGCATAAGATCATTTTCGGGAGCAGGCTGATTGTACTTCATTAAAGATTTTTCAAGAACCGGTTTGGCCGCAGTCGGTCCTCCTCCAAATTGCTGGGGCGTATAAAAAAGTCCAACCCCGATTAAATACTCTGGTCGTGGATTAAGAGTATCCGCCTGAATAGCTTTAGTAAAATTGTTAGTTGCCTCAGTACCATATTTCTGCCATCTGTTCATAGGATCAATCTGCATACGTGCCTGAGCAATCATTCCTTTCAAAGTATAAATTTCGGAGTTTTCGGGTGCAAGCGAATCTGCGGCGTTGATATACTTATCTGCTTTATTTAAATAAATATCTTTGGTGGTTTTTGATGAATCTATATAGCTTGCAAGCACACAGTTAAGAGCGCTGTAATAATAAGGCAGCCATTTATCTTTTTCCGCTATTGCGATGCGTTCAAAACTGTTCGATACTTTCAGATAATCATTTGAATTTTTACATTCATCCATTTTAGCGAGATTGATTTTCATCCCGGATTCATATTTATCCTGAGAAAAAACACTGTCCGATAAAAGTAATATAAGAAACAAAGAAATAATGAATTTCATTTTTACCTCCTGGTAATTAATATGGATTAGTTTCACCTAATGAAATAAACAGTCCGAAAAAATAAGTACGAAGAGCCGTTGGAAGAATCGGGGCTCTGATTGTTCCGTCAGTTGAATAATTATATCCGTACAAATTTTCAAAACCTAGCACATTGTCGATTGAAATAAAAAGAACTGTAAAATTACCGAACACACTTAATAAGTGACTGGCATTTAAACTGAGGTTCTGATAATTCTTACCACGATCTCCCAAAAACTTTGGATTGTTAGGATTAAAATAGGGTCGCCCGGTAGCAAATGTATAAGTTAATCCAAACAGCGTTGTGATAGATTGAACCCAACGCTTGGCAACAACAGAAAATGTGTGCGGAGTTGAAAACGGAGGTGATGCAAGCGTCGGATAATTTTTATAATCTCGTTTGGTATCGAGATATGAATAAGAAATCCAGTAGTCTGTGTGTGCAAAAGTAGCCTGATCGCGCCAGAAAACATCTATACCCTTTGCATAACCTTTGCCACTGCTGCCAAACGGTATAGCAGGAAGGTCAAAATAGGGATAAGTAAAAACTGTTCCCTTTGCAAGGTTAGCATAGTTTTTATAATAGGCTTCAATTCTAAATGTTCTATCAGTGCCTATGTATTGATAGTTAAGTATATAATGATCTGCATTCTCAAACTCAAAGTTTTTTGAATACAGAAGAAAATCTGGATCTGGTGTCTGATAGAATTTCCCATATGCAAAATTTAACTGATCATAAGCTCCTAATCTGTAAGCAAAAGATAAACGCGGCGCAAAATTAGTTTTATCAAGCAGCTTCGAATTTTCTGTTCTCACACCAATCCTTCCTGCAAAATCATTAGTAAAGAAAACATCTGCCTCAAGATATCCAGCAAGATAAGTTTCATTAAAGTTTCCTTTCAGAGCATTAAATGAACTTGTATGGTCAAGATTCTGAACTTCTCCGCCGAATGTTAAAAAAGCATTTGATAGAATATTTTTTGTAACAGTAAGTTTACCTGTATGGAAAATATCATCTCTGTTTGCAAGATCAGTATTAATCTTATTATCTATGTTATCAATACCCACGGAATAGCCTGCAAATAAAGTCCAGTCATCCCAGAGAATATTGCGATAGTTTGTATTTACAAAAAAATTATTACTCTTTTGATGATAAAAATCTTTTTGAGGTAGACTATCGAGATTAGGAAAATAAAGGGAAAGAGACCCTGTACTGAATGATGTAAATGCTTTAAGCATTCCTGTTTGAGATGTTTTATATCTAAAATTAGCTGATCCTTCAAAACTTTCGGGAGCCTTATCCCAGTCAGTTCTTTGGGGTTGTACTTTAAAGTAAGGTCCAAGATTGTAGTAGCCGCCTTCAAAAGATACAGAAGAATTTTCCCAGAGCTGTGTATGCGATCCTCCAAGTCCAAGAGGCATTATATTAATAGCGCTTTGTGTTTTTGGCGGCAAGTCCTGAGTTTTAAGGACAAGCACAGATGAAAGAGCCTGCCCATACTTTGCAGAGTAACCACCGGTGCTAAAGATTGTACCTTTAAATAGCATCGGGGAAAATCTGCCACGGGAAGGAATATCAGGAACGCTGCTGTAAAAAGGGTTCTGTACAGTCATTTCATCAATAAGTGTTTTCGTTTCTGAGGCAGAGCCACCACGGACAAACAAACCTTCTGTTTCTCCAATCTGCTGAGTTCCGGGTAAAGTTTCTAGTGTTGAATAAATATCGCCATCGGAACCTGTTGTCAATACATCAAGAGGTCTAAGAATAACAGCTTTGTTTTCGTCGCTTGCCTCAAAAGATCCCGCAGATATTACTATCGTACCAAGTTCTTTTGCATCTTCTTTTAGTACAATATCCAGATGTTTCGGTTTACTATCAAGAGTTATATTTTGCGAGTAAGTAAGATATCCGACAAAACTTACAATAAGCACAGCTTCGCCTTGTTCATCTGTTGTAAAAGAAAAGTTTCCGTCGACTTCGGAAGAAACTCCATCGTAAGAATCTTTAATATAAATATTTGCACCCGGTAATGGCTGCTTGTCTTCACCCGTTATTCGACCGGAAATTTTTGTTTGCCCTAAAACTGCAGAAGAAATTGCAAAGATTAATAATACTGCAAAAATATTTTTCATAAACATTAATTAAGGATGATTAAAATAGTTATCGAAAAATTAACCCAATAATCGCTGGCGGACAAATTATTATAGGCAAACGGTAGATTTTTATCGGTGAGCTTTTGACATTTTAGATTAAAAGGAGAGATATATACAGAAAGTATGGTAACACTCAAAGATATTTTGTGCGGCGTTGGTCTGATTTGTTTTCCAATTAACACAAATCTAGATTGAAATTATCTGAATAATTCATGCTTTAAAATTTAAATTTATTATTAAATCAAACGACTAATATTAGCTTTTGCATGTGATAAAACTGTTTACTTAAATTACAATATACTCCCAACAAAATTACTCAAATAATTAAAAGGTGGTAACATGAAAAAAGCATTATTATCTTTTCCCATCCTGTTAATTCTTTTCGGATTCATCTTCACAAAAATTGTGGATGATAAATTACAAAAGTTGCTCAAACAGTTTAATAGTTCGGAAGAAAGCGCACAAGCCAGCATTCTTTCTAATATAACAGGTCCCTCGTACTATATACCTAACCTAAAATTTCTAAAAAACATGGCATTTAGTGAGCGCACAGAAATGGTATCAACATTAGGGAATTATATTAAAGAGTATATAAAATCGGATGATTTTGTAAAAAAGTATAATCAGTATCGTGAAGGCCAAAAGCCATCGGAGCCTGAGCAACCCAAGTACTCCGCACAACTTAAAAAAGAAATGAAAGAGGGCCTTAACAAAAATATCACTGAGCTCGAATCCACTTTAAAAACCGTTCCTGCAGATCAAAAATCAATGTATAATGACATATTAAAACAAATTAAACAACAATTAAAAGATGTTGATGACCCAGTTAATAGTCCTTACAAACCTGAAATGGATGAATACATAAAACAAGGGTATGATCAAGAAATTGAATCTTATAAAACCGAGCTATCAAAATGGGAAAAAGAATATCCCATAAATAATCCAAAGCCATTAATAAAAAATTGGATTAACGTGTTTCTGGATAATTCTAACAACATTGATTTTAATGCAAAACTAAAAACGGTAAAAGATAAACAGGTTTTTGTAAATCCTGAATACGAAAGAAAAGATTATTACTGGAAGTTCTATTTTCGTTCTGGAAAAGAACCGGTTGAAGCTGCAAGAAAATTTGCACAAGCTTGGTTAACTGAGCTGAAGTGAACAAGTATCTTAAAACTAAATTTCATCACGCTATTAAATAAGTTAGCGTCTAGAATTTACAATGCTTGCATACTTTATTTTGATAAGTTTTGTTTTAGAAATTATAAAATTTAATTTGTCAATTAGAATTTTATATAAAATTAGATGTTACCAAATTTAAATAACTTGCCTGTTTATGATACTACTGGTGTAAACGAACGCATTGCAAGATTCTGTTCTCGCAGTATAAAAAAATCATCTAAAATTACCGGATTAAAACTCGCCGTAAGCATGATTGACTTAACAACGCTTGAAGGAAAAGATACCAAGGGCAAAGTCCAGCAGCTTTGTTACAAGGCAATGCATCCTTATGATGCAATAAAAGGTATTCCAACCGTTGCCGCAGTTTGTGTTTATCCAGCTTATGTCAGCACAGCAAAAAAAGCACTTCAGGGAAGTGACATTAAGGTTGCCTCCGTTGCGACTGCGTTCCCAAGTGGTCAATCAAATCTAAAAGTTAAATTAAGCGATGCAAAATTTGCTGTTGCTCAAGGAGCCGATGAAATTGATATGGTAATTTCGCGCGGAAAATTTCTTTCAGGTAACTACCAATATGTGTTTGATGAAATTGCTTCAGTTAAAGAAGCATGCGGAGACGCTCACTTAAAAGTTATCTTAGAAACAGGCGAACTAGATACACTCGATAACGTTAGAAAAGCAAGTGAGATTGCAATTTATGCGGGAGCAGATTTTATCAAAACCTCAACTGGTAAAATTCAGCCTGCAGCAACAATGCAGGTTACTTACGTTATGCTGAATGCGATTAAGGATTATTATTTAAAGACCGGGAAAATGATCGGGATGAAACCCGCAGGCGGTATTTCTAATTCAAAACTTGCATTACAATATTTAGTAATGCTGAATGAAGTTTTGGGTGAAAAGTGGATGAACAAAAATTATTTCCGGTTCGGCGCAAGCAGTTTACTAAATGATATACTTATGCAATTAGTAAAAACGGAAACTGGGATGTATCAATCTCCAAATTATTTTTCAAAAGATTAATTATGAGCAAAAAAGAAAACACTAATAAATTTAAAGCTTCCTGGACTTATGATAAAGCGCCTGAAAGCACGGACCACATTCAAATAAAAAAGCAATATGAACTTTTTATAGATGGTAAATTTGTAAAGCCTGTTAAAGGAAAATATTTTGATACAACAAATCCTTCAAATGATAAAAAGATTGCTCGTGTAGCAGAAGCAACTAAAGAAGATGTTAATAAAGCTGTTAAGGCTGCTCGTAATGCTTTTAAGAATTGGTCTACTTTAGATGGTAAAGAACGCGGCAAATATGTTTTTAGAATTGCTCGTTTAATTCAGGAACGTGCGCGAGAATTTGCCGTGATAGAAAGTTTAGACGGCGGAAAACCAATAAGAGAATCAAGAGATATTGATATTCCTTTAGCCGCAAATCACTTTTTTTATTATGCTGGCTGGGCAGATAAACTTGAATACGCTTTCCCAAACAAAAAACCAAAACCAATCGGTGTAGCAGGACAAATAATCCCCTGGAACTTCCCATTATTAATGGCAGCCTGGAAACTTGCCCCGGCTTTGGCAACAGGAAATACTGTTGTATTAAAGCCTGCAGAAACTACTCCCCTGACCGCTTTGAGGTTGGCAGAGATAATTCAGCAAAGCGGTTTGCCCGATGGGGTGGTAAACATTGTAACTGGTGCCGGGGAAACTGGCGCAAGCATCGTAAATCATCCTGATGTTGATAAAATTGCTTTTACAGGTTCGACGGGTGTTGGAAAATATATTCAGAAAGCAACGGCTGGTACAGGAAAAAAATTAACATTAGAATTAGGCGGCAAAGGAGCAAACATTATCTTTGAAGATGCAGCCATCGACCAGGCAGTTGAAGGAATTATAAATGCAATCTTTTTTAATCAGGGTCATGTTTGCTGCGCAGGATCAAGATTATTTGTACAGGAATCTGTTGCTGATCTAGTTATTAGAAAATTAAAACATAGAATTGATACTTTAATAATCGGTGATCCTCTGGACAAGAACACAGACATTGGCGCAATCAATTCTAAAAAACAGCTTCAGACAATAAAAAATTATATTACAATTGGATTAAACGAGGGCGCTGAGATTTATCAGCCCAAATGCACCTTGCCCAAGTTCGGTAATTGGTGTGCCCCTACATTGTTTATGAATGTTTCACAATCACACCGAATCGTTCAGGAAGAAATTTTCGGACCCGTCTTAGCAATTCAAACTTTTAGAACTATTGATGAAGTGATTGAGAAAGCAAATAACACGCCTTATGGATTATCTGCCGGAGTATGGACTGATAAAGGATCAAAAATATTTTATTTAACTCAAAAGTTAAATGCCGGAGTTGTATGGGCAAATACATTTAACAAGTTTGATGCAACTTCGCCCTTTGGCGGATATAAAGAAAGCGGATTTGGCAGAGAAGGCGGCTTGCACGGTTTATATCCTTATGTAAAATTTGATTAATAATTTTAATTAAAGAATATGAAAAGATTAGACATAAATAAAACATACAAACTATATATCGGCGGTAAATTTCCAAGATCAGAATCCGGAAGATATTATACTGTAAATAATAGCAAAGGAAATTTGATCGCTAATATGTGTTTGGCTTCAAGGAAAGATTTTAGAAACGCAGTAGTAGTTGCCCGCAAAGCACAAAACTCTTGGGCAAACGCATCAGCACTTAATAAAGGTCAGGTTTTATATCGCATTGCTGAAATGCTTGAAGGCAGAAAAGAACAATTTATTGCAGAATTAGCTATACAGGGCAAATCTTCAAAAAACGCCCAAACTGAAGTTGCTGCGGCGATTGATAGGCTTGTGTATTTTGCAGGCTGGAGTGATAAATATCAGCAAGTATTTAGTGCTGTCAACCCTGTTTCAAGTTCTCATTTTAATTTTTCAATTCTTGAACCAGTTGGAGTAGTTTCTATTATTGCTCCGGAAAATCCGGGTTTGTTAGGGTTAGTTTCTGTAATGGCTCCAGCAATAGTCGGCGGTAATGCTGTTATTATTTTAGCTTCTGAAACTAAGCCGTTAACTGCCATCTCATTTGCAGAAGTATTAAATTCTTCAGATGTGCCAGGCGGAGTAGTAAATATTTTGACAGGTAAAAAAGATGGGCTGATTAGCCATATGGCATCTCATATGGAAGTAAATACTATTGTGTATTGCGGCAGCGAAGAGAAATATATTAAGACTATAAGTGAATTAGCAAGCAACAATGTTAAACGAACTGTTTTTTACAAAAAAGATATTTGGACAAACGATGAGTGTGAGTCGCCCTATTTAATTGAACAGCTTCAGGAAGCAAAGACCACTTGGCATCCGACTATGGTTTAAAAATAATTCCAGTCACATTTCTAATACAATAAATTTGCTGAAGTTTGTAAAGAAATTAAATTTTAGAATTTCATTCAATCTACTGCCATACTAAAAAATAAATAGAAATAAAAAATTATTCCTGCGGTTTTTGATTACCCATATAAATACTTATATTTCGAATTATTAACCACTATAACGATCAAACAATACAACACATTTTTTGATATGTGTTTACTGTCATTGTTCAAAAAAGAAAATTAATTTATAAAATAAAAAATGAGCGATATATGACAAACTTGATAGATGATTTTCTAGGTTCTTTAGGACCCGAGGTATCAAAAAAACTATCCTCTTCATTAAATGTAGACGAGGGTGTTGTTAAAAATGTACTTCCCACTGTTTTGCCTATGATTCTTGGCGGTTTAAAGAAACAAAAAGATGAACGGGGTGGTCAGGAAAGGGTCGATCATATTTTAAATAAATATGGCAACCCATCGGTTCTTAATGATATGGATGGACTATTTAAACAGAAGCTGAGTGATGATAAAACCGACCCGAATTTAGGAGGTTTATTAGGTAATGCAGGAACACAAGCAACAGATATTTTAACCAGCAACTTCAAAATGGATTCGGACACAGCGGCCAAGTTAATCCCTATGCTTGCTCCTGTTATTCTTGGCTTTTTGACAAAAAAACGAGATACTAGCGTTGGTTCAAGTGGGCTAGCGGCATTTTTAGATCAAAACGGAGATGGCTCTGTTTTAGACGACGTTGCAGGTATGCTATTGGGTGGTGGAAAAAACAGATCTAACCCTTTAGGTAATCTTTTAGGTGGACTATTCGGAAATAAATAATTAATTACTAAAACATAACAAGGAGAAACTATGAGTCATATAAATGATGGTGCAGTAAAAGTTATTGAAATCATCGGAATCTCGAGCAAAAGCTTTGATGATGCAATTAATCAAGCTTTGAAAAAAGCCTCACAAAGCGTTACAAATATTACTGGTTTTGAGGTAACTAAACATATGGCCAGTGTTGAAGATGGAAAAGTAAAACAGTATAAAGTAAATCTTAAAATGGCTTTTCCAGTTAAGTAAATTATAGTATTAAAAGGAGTAATCATGTCTTTACAAGAAAAATATGGTTCTGTAGTAGCTTTAGCCAAAGAAATGAAAGTACAGGGACTAAATGTTGCTGAAGAAGCTGGCAAACTAAAATTATCAGGAGTAGCTAATACTGCATACGAAAAAAATTTAATTTGGGATAAAATTAAAAATGTGGGCGGCGAAGCTTTTAGTGATATTACGGCTGATATTTCGGTTGCAAATAAGGACGTATATCATGTCCATACCGTTCAAAGTGGTGAAAGTCTGAGCAAAATTTCAAAGCATTACTATAAAGATGCAAATAAATATATGCAGATCTTTAATGCAAATAAGGATCAGTTAAAAAATCCAGATATGATTCAGGTTGGCCAAAAATTAAAAATTCCAACTCCTTAGTTTGATAAAAGAAGCCACGCAATTTTACGTGGCTTCTTTTTTTCAATGAGTTCATCTAAAATTTACTCCAGCGGAATCTTTGTCTTGTTTTCTTTAAGCCAACTTTCAAAAGTCTGTAAGGACGGATTCAAGGTTTTTGCAAGTTCAATACTACGTGAATTGCAGTAGTCCTTTTCAAATTCTGCTTTGAACTGGTACATATTGCCCATATCATCTGCACCCGGAAATCCAAATCCTCGATATACTTCAGCTGTCACGGGAGCGTAAACAACCTCTTTCCCGAATGCTTTTGTAAATGCTTCAGCAAATTGTTTGCCTGTCAAATGTCCGCCCGCAATTCCGATAGTCTTGCCAATATATTTATCTCCATTTTTAAATACACCATACGCACATATCCCAATATCTTCAACTGCAATAGATGGAAGCTTTTTATCTGCCATAGGTATTGTAAATGCGCTCTTACCATCAGGACCTTTTTTTGGTCCCTGGCCAAAATAAATAAAATTTTCCCAGTAAAATACTGTATTAAAAATAGTTGTCGGTACACCAGAATCTGTAAAAAATTTATTCGCCTCGCCTTTAGCATCAAAATGCGGAACTTTGTATTTATTCTGAAGAGTGGGCATACGATTATCGCTAAGCGGTATCCATTTTCGCGTATCATCAAGCGAAGACCAAATTACATGTTTTACATTTGCTTCTTTTGCTGCTTTAGCAATAGATTCAGCTTGAGCGATTTCTTTTTCCGGGGAAAAGTGTTCCCAGAAATTAGTTACACCATAAACGCCGTAAACACCGGCGAATGCCTTTTTAAGGCTATCATAATTATCAAAATCTGCTTGAACTACTTCTGCGCCCATATTAGCAAGTGCCTTTGCTTTTTCAGAATTTACATTTCTTGTTATTGCTCGGGCAGTAAATTCTCCTGATTTATCCTCAAGTATTGCTCGAACCAAGCCACCGCCTTGTGCGCCTGTTGCACCGGTTACGGCAATAATTTTTTTCTGTGACATAAAGCCTCCTTCATGAATTTATTAATAAATGAATTAAGATTATAAACTATATGTTATAACATACTGTTTAAATTTTCCAAAAGGAATGAAAGAAGTGTATTACGTGATTAAAAACACTTTTAGGTCCGTATCTTTAAAAGAAAACTTCAAAATGTTAGATAGAAAATCAATTAATCTTTAAAAGGATTCGCTCTGTCTTCGTTAAAATTTGGGCGGTATGTTTCGGCGCTATTCATTTTCTGAATCCAGCCATTGTATAATCCGAATTTATCCAAAAGGCTTACAGCCTTGTCATATTCAGTTTTATGTAACGGCCGGGAAAAAAGATCATTTGTATATGCTTTGTTTGAGGGAAAGTATTGTGACATCAAAGAAATATGAATTTTAGGGCTAAGTTCTTCTGAAATAAACTTAAAAACATTTTCTGTTTCCGATAGATCGTTGGGTAATATTAAATGTCGGATAATCATTCCACGAACCACAACATCACCTTCATAAATAAGTTCATCACCCACCTGCCTGAACATTTCATTTAATGTTTCTTTTGTCCTTTCAAAATAATTATCAACCATAGAATATTTCTTTGCATATTCATTATTTCCATATTTAAAATCTGGAAGATAAATATCTATAACATCCTCATAAAGTTTTAACATATCAACAGAATCATACCCATTAGTGTTATAAATTATCGGAAGGTGTAGTCCTTGTTTTATCGCGATATAAATTGATTTAAGAATTGTTGCTGAAAAATGAGTTGGTGAAACCAGCCCAATATTATGACATCCTTTGTTTTGTAACTCAATCATAATTTCAGCTAGCCGTTTGTGGTTTACTTTATTAAGTTTTTCTGATTTAGGATTCTGACTTATCTCATAGTTCTGACAATAAATACATTTAAGATTGCAGTTTCCGAAAAAGATATTTCCTGCACCATATTTTCCAGATAGTACCGGTTCCTCTCCAAAATGAGGAGTGTATGAAGAAACAACCGGTAAATGCCCACTTGTACATATTCCATACTCGCCACTTATTCTATCAACTTTACAATCACGTGGACAGCTTGTGCAAGAAACAAGATTATTATAAGCTTCTTCAGCACGCCTGTAAAGCTCACCGCTGTTTAATAACTTAATATAAGATGGAATAAAATTCATAATGTGAAATTACAACGCACAATTAATACTTAACAATGCGGAATAGAGTAAAGATTAAGATAAAACAATTGATTTGGGCCGGAAAAGATATTTTTAATTTACTTGTTCAGTTTTACTAACTTTTTCAAGATGAACAATCGTTTCTCCAGTTTCATCTGTGGAGTACGCGCGAACAAATTTAACATCCCACAAAATCTCATCAAATTTATAAGAAGATCTTGTAATTACATGTTGGGAAAAACTGTCATCGAATCCTTTTATCATTATTAGTAACTCTGCTTCAAGTTCTTTAAAATCATTTTCTGTTTTACCGTAAAGCGGACTATCTTCATCAATGGGATGTACGATTGTCCATGGTAATGGGAAGAAATTTATAAATTTAATTTCAAGCTTAAGGGGATAATATTTTCTAGTAAATTGCTCATTAATTTTATCAAGAAAAGTTATCATAGCATTAGCTTCCATTTCCATTAAAATGTTAGGTCGTGAGTTTGCAATGCGAAACATCAAAGCTTTTCCTTCTTTGAAAGCAGTTATGATTGCTTTATCGCTAAAAATTATTTTAGCCGAAGGTTTTGAAAATCTTCCGTACAATAATCCGGTTGCAAGGGCAAAGCTTAAAATGCCTGTCATCGATTCTAGTGAAGCAATAATATTTGAGAAAATTCCGATGGGATGTATTCCCCCATAACCAACGGTTGCAAAAGTTTGGACACTAAAGAAAAAAGTATTTAAAAAAGATTGTAATTCATTTCCGGCGACCGCATTAGAAAGATTTTCAATACCGGCTAATTCATAAAGCAGGGCGAAGAACACATTGATAAAAACAAATCCTCCGAAAACGATCAATAAAAACTTAGGCCATGTAATATTTATGAGATAATGAAACCCATTGACAGAAGAAAATCCACCACCGGTTCTTTTAATATTAAAAGAGCCATCTTTATTTATAATTCGCTTGGTGTGTTTAAAATATTTTTCACCGAGCCCGGGGTCTTGTGCTTGTTTAAACATGTTTAGTCTGATTAGTTTTTAGATGTTTTGATGTTAATATATCAATTTAGAGAAATAGTTATTGTGATTTACATAAACAAGCAACAAAATGATATGACCTTTAGCTCTCTGGATGATAAAGGATTGTTTTCCAATTATCTTGTTTTTTAACTTGCTAATTTTTCCAGCACAACGGCAGTACCATAACAAAGCACTTCTGTCACTCCGCTCATCAGTTCAGTTGTATCATATCTTATTCCGATTAAAGCATTTGCCCCGATTTTTTCAGCGTGATCAACCATCATATCAAATGCTTCTGCGCGGGATCTTTCACACAACTCCGTAAATAGAGAAATGTTTCCGCCAAAAATTGTTTGTATTCCCGCTCCAATTGTACCAAAGATTGAGCGAGATCGAACAGTTATTCCGCGAACAACACCAAGCTGTTTGATAATTTTATATCCTTCAATTGTAAAAGATGTTGTGGTCATTGGGTGTTTCATTAACTGTTTATATACTGCTGCCTGCTGATCTTCCGGTGCCATTTTTTTGAAACAATCCAGACAAACGGTGTCGGTTTTGAAATAATAAATTGAAGGAAAATCTTGACCACATTTTTCACATTTCATAACAACTCCTATAAAATGATCTTATTAGTAGTACAAATCATTTTTTACAAATAAGCTAATCCGTATTAAAGAACTTTTCCTGAAAGAAAATCTCCTATATAGTAAGGCCAGACAATCAAGGCCAGCAAACCTTTAAAGAATGTAAGCTTTAGAAATCCGATTGTAAACAACCAACCGATAAACCAGATTGGTCCCATAATTCCGGCAACTTCAACTTTTCTACTCATCATACGCTCCATTAAATAATTATTTATATTTCCATTACTAAACTATAATAGTAAACTTTAATAATTGACGGAATGTTTTTATAATTTATTCGAATCTTTTTTTGGCCATATTAAATTTAAAATTATTTCCTAAAATCCCTGACGGGAACTTGGTTATAAAACCTCTTTTATCTCGTGCAGAAAAATAAAATTTAACTTTGTTATCAAGTTTTTCTAATGGTAAAGAAAATGAAAAATAATTTTCATCTGTTTCTATCATTTTGTTTACTATTTCTGTTGAATCACTTTTAATAAAGTGAACCATTACACTTTTATTATCCAATCCATAACAACTAAAAACAAAAGTGTTTATTTCTATCTCATTTGAAGTAACAATAACATTTGGAATATTAGAAAAAGCCGGACCAAAATATGTAACAGCTTTTTCTGCGTCTGGAATTCCCCAACCGTAAAGACTATCTGGGTGATTTGATTGGGATGACGTTTTTTTAATTGCATCGATCACTTGAGTATTAGTTAGCTCTGGATGCGTAGATAAAACTAAGGCTGCAATTCCCGCAGCGATTGGTGCTGATAATGAGGTTCCATGAGTCCAGCTGAACTCTGGTTTAATTTTAGGAAGATAGTTAGCGGCCCATACCCCTTCGCCTGGAGTGACGATATCGGGTTTAATTCTGCCATCAACGGTCGGTCCACAAGAACTAAAAAAAGAATGCTTTAAATATTTATCAATTGATCCAACTGCAATCACTCCAAATCCATCTGCAGGTGCTTCAATTATTTTCCAATCATTCTCGTAGTTATTTCCTGCTGAAGCGAAATAGATTACTCCTTTATTTACTAGACTATCTGCTATTTGAGTAATTAACACAGTTTTTCCATTCATTTGAGATGAGTGATAATAGTCTGCATTATCGAATTTGTTAAAACTTAAAGATGTTGTTATAATGTTTGCTCCAGAATTAAAAAGCCATCTGGAAGCATTTACCGCGTTATATTCTTCTTTATATAATCTGCTTGTTGAGATGTCTGTTTTTGCGAGCATAAAGTTTGCACCATAAGCAGCACCTATAAGCTTATTAATTTCATAACCACCTACCACGGAAAAAACATTTGTTCCATGATCCATCCCTTTTACATGATTATAATCCTCAACATTTGGTTCATCTGTAACAAAATTAAATTCCTTAATTATTTTTGTTTGCTTAAAGACGGAATGATGCTTGTAGAAACCTGCGTCAATTATTCCGATGTTTACATTCTCTCCGGTTATTCCATATTTATGAAGACGGATAGTATTGACAATTACATTCTGTCTGTAGGAATTTCCATAAACATATGCATCGGATGATCTGTTAATCAGAATTAATATAATAATGAAAATGCAAAGCAAAACGATAGACGAAACTATGAGGCGAGTATTTTTCATTTTTCCTAATTGAGTAATTCTAATGCATACTCCAATTGTTTATCTCTTCCCGCTAAAATATCTGCTTCTGTTTGCTCAACGCGAATATCCGGTGGAATGCCAAGCCATTCCCAGGGAAGTCCATCATAACGTCTTATATCAATGAAACCAATCTCAATTGATTTTCCGCTTGGGAGAAAATATAAAGAAGCATCTCCACCACCAACTGAACCACCTCCTGTTGTATCACCGACTGCTGTTACTTGTGGTAATTGTTTTAAGATCTCGGTGGTGAATTCTCCGGCACTAAAAGTTGAGCCGTTAATTAACACAACCACTGGGTTGGTATACTGAAATGCACCTGATGGCTGAAACGGAGGTAATACCCATTTTGCACCCATTGTGTAAGCATCGTTTCTTTCCAGAGGTTCGGTTAAAAACCGTGTTATAACTGCTTCTATATTTTTGTAATCACCGCCTCGTTTCTGGCGTATATCCAGTATCAGTCCTTTGGTGTTTCTAAGGTAATCCAGTACGCCGGGGAATTCATCTATCAGGTAAGTTTTATGAAAATCGGAAAGAAAAGCGTAACCAATATTCACAGGTAAAATTTCATATTCCACACTACTACTCTCAGTTAACTTAAGTTCCCGGTCAAAATATTTTCTTACTACAAACGGGCTGTAGGCGTGTCTGTCCTTAAAGTGTCTTGGAGGATAATATGGATAAACTTCTCCTCCGCCTTTAGTACGGTAGTAAACATGACCGTCTTTTAGCTCAGCTAATAAATCACGAAGTACAAGATAGAATTCGTCTCCTTGTGCAGCCTCAGCACGAGGTCGGTATATCGTGTAAATCGAATCCCAATTAATTTTTTTGAAATCAAGGTAAGGATAAACATCTCTGATTCTTTTCCATGCAGCTTCAAAGTCCTGAACGTTCAGATTTGATTCAGGTTCGGTTACAACTAAATCCTTGCAGGAAAAAAGACCGGAAATAAAAATAATCGTTAAAAGTAAAAATATCTTTTTCATTTACTCCTCCTCACTAAAACCCATAGGTTAATGTGAAAACAACATTATCGCTGGCAGAAAGTAACGGTTCCCAGGTATTGATTCTTGTTAAATGAAAAAGATAAGCTGCTTTTACGGAAAGATTATCAAGCAGATAATATCTCGGACCCAAAGTAAATAAAATATTGTTTGCTGAAATAAGTGTTAGAATCTTTGCTGGAGACTCGTCATTTTCTTCCATGTCAACCATACGAAAACCTAGGGAAAGAACATTAAAATCCAAAGTTCCTTCAATATTGAAATCATCCCAAAGCTTATAAAAGAGTTGTGAATTAATTCCGGCAGAAATTAATAGCGCAAATGATTGAGCATAATCAAATCCCGAGACAGCAATATTTTGCTTGTTGTAATAAAAGAATAATTCCGTAGAAGGACCTAAATACAAGTAGGCATCTTTGTTGAACATCGTAAATTTTGGTAAAGCATAACTAAAGCCCTGGTTGAGTGTAAATTGATAAATGTCGGCACTTACGTTGTAATTTTTTATTTCTGATGAATTACCAAAATCAATTTTTAGATGATAAACATAATTTGAATGCTGATTAGACCAGGTAATACTGTAATAAGGGAAAGGGCCGGAATATTTTTCAGTGGAGATATATTCGTCAGTTACAGCATAACTGCCAAGGCCGTATTCGATAGAGAGGCCTTCCGGAAAAATTATTTTTTGATTTGTAGAATCCTGCCCAAAAAGATTTATTGTAAATATTAATGTTGAAATAATTAATGAAAAGTGAAATTGATTTTTCATGCTCTTCCTTTACTGTTATTAATCCGCATTTGAAAATTTAAATTGTAAATTGTCTTGTTTCTATTCTGTTTTCAATTTCTCCAGCATCATTTTTGCTCTTTCATTTTCGGGATTAAGTTCGAGTGATTTTTGGTAATTTCTAATTGCTTCTTCTTTATTCCCGATTTTCATATATGCTTCAGCAAGACTACCATAGGCATTGAATGATTCTGGATATTCCTTAACGTTTAATTTAAATATTTCTAATGCTTCCTCGTTTTTCGCCTCATTCAAGAATTTATAACCAAGCAAATTAAAGCTACTTTCAGAAATAATTAACTTTGAATTCGAATCTGATTTGATCTTATTGAATTTTTTTAATCCCGCTTCTATCCCTTCTTCCCGGATAGTCTTTTCAATAACGGCAGATGCAAATTCTTCCCTTGTAAATTTATTAGCTACATCAACTTTAAGCGCGGTTACAATTCCATCCTTGTCTTTATCAAAGTAAATAATATTCTTATTAAATTCATCAAGCCATCCTCCTTCCTCGTTTGGCGACTGTAACTTTATATCTTCATTTTTTGTAGGATCGTGAATTACAAGTACGCCATCATTATAAAAAACTGTAAACTCCTGATTAATTGCGGCAAATAAATACTTTCCTAAATATGGTCTCATGTTTTCAGGAACATTTGCTTCAATTGTTTCTGGGGAAGATTTCTTTGTCATCTGTGCAATCTCATGCAAAAGCATTTCTTTAACCTGATTCTCTTCATCTCTCGTAAACTCCAGATAAAGAGTGGGACTAAGCTTACAATACCATTTTCCTTTTTCATCAGGTTTGTTAAATGGAAGCACCATTTGTCCGGGAATATCAACTGAAAGATTGCCTTCTTTATCCAGAACCTCAAAGGTTCTCCCGGTTTCCAAATTTGTATACTTCCCATAAAACTCAGAATAATCTGAGCTTGTAGTTTCTTTTTCATTATTAGCCAGCTTGTAATCTATTATTTCAAACTTTTTCCCATTAAAGCTGCTTGAAGTGGATTGATACTCAGAAATACGAATATGTCCCGCATCCGCAAAATCAACTTCCAAGGCTGTTGCGTCAACCGGAATCCATCCAGCATCCCCCATATAAATTTCATTCCATCCATGCTGGCCGAATCCGCCGCCGTAATTAGGAACATACATTCCACCCCAGACTACTCTTGCAGGAATTCCTACTGCTCTGCAGAATGACGCTAGAAGAAATGAGTGGGCACCGCATTCACCTGCTCTTATATCATATGTTTTTCTTGCAGTACCGCCACCGGGAATAGCGTAGTGAATATTTTCTGCGACCCATTTGCTTAATTGTGTAGCTGCTTCCCAGCTGTCTTTTGAACCTTCTGTTATTTCTTTTGCTTTTTTGATTAGTACAGGATCATTACTTTCTATTCTTCCATCCGATATAAGATATTTTTGGAGAGAAGCATCTTTAAAGTTTGGAGGAAATGATGGGGCATTTTTACCATCATATCTTGCATGAGCTATTTCAAATACACCATCAATATGATTCTCTTTAACGGTTCCTGTAAATTTCTGTCCCGGTATATTTAAATCTTTTTCTGTAAAATTTTGTCCGATTGGCTCTATAACCGCATTAACTTTCATATAGGATAAAGACTGAACATCTGAAATTGCAACATTTGTTTTAGTAATGATGTTCTGATCCATATTTGCTACTTTTATTTTATCTATAACCTTATGATTTGAGAGATAAATTTTTCGATTCAAAACTTCAAACTTTACAAAGTAATCGAAATCAGGTGAAAGCCAATATTTAGTTTTCAGTCCTGTTTTGTTGTTGGTTTGCTCTATAACAATTGAGTTAAATTTTTTGCCTATAAGTTCAATGCTTTCTTCACCAGTCTTTTTAAAGGAAGAAGTTTGAATTTCACCCTCAATCAATTCGAGAATGTTATAGGTTGTCTCTGTTTTTCCCTCAGAGTAAAATTCTTTTTTCAACCTTGTAAACATCTCATCCGAACCAATAACTGTTTCGGGGGCAATTTCAATTTCTTTTAATTGTGTGCTCATAGGAGAATTGATAACGGCTTTATTATCCTTCACCGTCAACTCGATATTAATATCTGTAGCACCCTGCTTTATGTTTGTATTTATCTGTGAAGCTTTTCTGCTCACAGGATTAATTACAGCTTTTGAGTTCATCTCGGTGTTAAACTCGCTTCCGAGCAATGAAAGCATTATAAATATATTTACTTCTTGCTCTACCAAATCTTTTTGATCTTGTTTAATGGGGATTTCTGATGATTCAGAGTAACCACAAACGACATCATTTATCTCGATTGCATAATAAACTTTATTTGTAGCAGAGGTGTCTTCAAGAGAAGGGTTGTTCTGATTACACGCGTACAATGAAAATGATAAAACATGAAATAGTACACCAAATATTAAAAATTGAAGCTGTTTTAAAGTTTTCATCTTTAACTCCTTTTTTCTTTTAATAATTATTGCGCTTTACAATTTGTCAACTTGCACCGTATTAAAATGATTTAGAAATTATTGCCGCAATTCCGAATACAAGTGCTGTGTTAATAGCAATTAACCAATGATAAAATAGTGAACCGACTTTTCCAGTTTCTTCCAATGTAATTTTTTTATAGCGGGAAGCATAAGCCGGAAGCATAAAGTTCAGGAAAATGAAATAAACTTTTTCTCCTCTTTTCTGAAGCTCATTAAATATCATTATGCCTGAAACTATATACCACACAACCCCTATAAAAGCAATTACGGCAAGGAATATTGTAAAACTCATTTTATTCTCCATTAAATAATTAATCACAAGGATTGAAATCCAAATTCCATATAACATATTTTATTTTTAGTGTTTCATCTTTTTCCTTTTGCCATATTGTGAAGTAAGAACCATAATATGCTAAAGGTTTCGGATGGTCTTTTGAACTTAAAGACATTCCGAATTTTCCGCGTTCATATACAAATTTTTCACATTCCCAGATATCTTCTGGAATTCCGCTAAATGAATGATGTTTTAATCCGATCTTTTTATTTTTTTCATATGCAACCCTAATGGCTTCTTTTCCTTTAATCGAAGAATGAAAGTCGGGAGAGATAATTACATCATCAGTATAGTAAGGAAGTAAATCATTATAGTTCCCAGCCAATACAAGTTTTTCAACATCGGAATTTATTTGTTGCACCTTTTTTTTAATATCTTGATTCTTATCAGGAACTCTCGTGTTTGATGTTGTTTCAGTTTTGTTGTTAGTGTTTTCACAAGAAATCACAAAAAGGAACAGGAATGCAAATAATGTCAAGATAGTTAATACGGTATTTCTCATATTATTTCTCCTCGTTACTAATTAAATTTTGTACAAAATCCATTACTGTATCTTTTCCATTTAAAAAATCTTTGTAAGTCTGTTCTACGTAGTAATCGGGTTCTACTCCTTTGGTTTTATCCATTCCCTCAACAGCAGCGGAAAAGGTTTCTTGGGGAACATAAACTAACATTTTTGTGTTATCAAGTTTTACCTCTTTTGTTTTAGCATTACACTTGTAAGTTGAACCTGCTTCTTCACCTACAAGTTGCCCTATTTTGTGATATTTTAGCAAAGCACAAAAATGTCCGTTTGTTGAGCCGCAATGTTTATCAATTAAAGTATAGAGATTTCCGGTGAAGTAATTCTCCGTCAAAGGAATTGGTTTAGCAAACTCAGAATATCTCCCATATTCATTAGCAAAGTAAGGCACAGGCTCCTTTTCTAAATATGAAAACAAAGGAACTGCACAGAACGGATCGCCGCCATCGTTTCTACGCAAATCTAAAATCAAATTATTTATATCATTTTTCTTAATTTCTAAAAATGAACTATCCAAAAAAGATTTAAAATAATCCACACGATCATAGAAAATGAATGATGGGATTTTTAAAACAGCAAGTCTTTTTTCTTTAATAACTTTTAGTGTTAATGGAGGATGCTTAAAATTCTTAAATACAACTAATTTTATCGCTTCTAAATTTGCAGGAATCAACTTTTTTGTTCCGCTGGTCTTTCTTCCCGGTAAAGCATATGTAACAACATACTTTTCTGGGAACCCATAGTATCTTGCGTAAGACATTGGAAATCTTTTTTCAATTTGCGCAAACTGAAATTGTTTTATTAATCCATCAGAGGAGTAGCTGTTTTTCAGATCGTTAATTATTTTTTCTATTGGTAATGAATTAATTTCAAGGATGATACTTCCTAAGGGAACTTGTGCCGTATCATTATAAAATCCCGTAACAACAGCATAACCGTCAATCAATTTTATTTGAAGTGGAAACAGATTATTTTTTTCTGTTTCCCAAAAGTCTCCGGGCATCCATATACTTGAATGCATACATCCAATATTATTATTAATCGGAGCAAGTATTTGAAAGAATTCGTGAGACACCATAGAGTGATCTATTAAACCGTACTGATTATCAAACAGGCTGTCAAACTTTTCTTTACTTGTGTATTCATATAAAGCGCAATGTTCCTTTTCATAAACTGATCTGAGTTGCAAAAAATCTTTTTGTAACTCTTCCACGCTAAATACTTTAGTACCTATGTTTTTTGGTTTTATGGTATCAAGTGAATGTGAAGTGCTAAATTTAGGAAACGCAGTAAATTGTATAATATTATTGATTGGGAAACACAGAAACATTCCCATGAGCAGAGCAAAAGAAATGTGCTTTATCATTTTGCTTCTCGCTAATGTTTTTGATTTGAAAATAAATATAAGAAAAAAAAGTGATGTTGATTCTTTTTTGGGTTAAAAGGACATATAATTATTTAACAGGAAATATTTCAGGCAATAATTGTCGAGTGTTTAATATTGATGAGGGTTAACAGACTATAAACTAATTAATTATTTTTGATATATAATAAAGGTTACTTTTTCAAGAGTGTAATATAAACTCCATTTATTAAGCTGAAGATTGATTATTTTAAATGTATAAATGAATTTAATTCTCTAGTGTTACATAAACTTTATTGTGGTTTTAAAATGAAAACTCGAAATATTTTCTTCTTGATTTATCTGCTTTCAACTCTTTTTACAACGGTTTATTCACAAAATATTAAAAGACCTAAACTTATTGTTGGTATTGTGATTGATCAGATGAGATATGAATATCTTTACCATTATAATCAATTCTATGGTAAATATGGATTTAAAAGATTAATGAGTGAAGGCACCAACTTTACTTTTGCACATCACAATTGCGATTTGACAAGTACCGGTCCAGGACATGCCTCAATCTACACAGGAACAACGCCGTACTATCATGGAATTATTGGAAATACTTTTTACGATAGATTTTTAAGGAAACCGGTTAATTGTGTTATTGATTCTGATGTGAGCAGTGTTGGTAGTAATGATAAAAATGGAAGAGTGTCTCCAAAGAGACTTTTAGCAACAACAATAACTGATCAATTAAAGCTTTCAACAAATGGAAAATCAAAAGTTATTTCGATCGCATTAAAAGATCGTTCAGCAGTTTTGCCTGGCGGGCATATGCCAAACAGTGTTTATTGGTACGATGACAAAACCGGGAATTTTATTAGTTCAAGTTATTATGTTTCATCCTTGCCAAAGTGGGTAGATGATTTCAACAAAAGAAAATTTGCGGATTTATATTTATCAAAAACATGGGAAATGTCATTACCGGAAAGTAATTATAAGATAAACCCTTCCGATGAATCGCCGTATGAAAAAGATAATTTTAATGAAGGAAAAACTTCTTTCCCCCACTCTTTTAATAAGTTAGATATGAATGAACGTTACGAAAAATTAACAGCAACTCCATCTGGTGATCAACTTGTTGTTGACTTTGCAAAAACTGCTTTGATAAGTGAAAAACTTGGAGCCGATAATGTTACAGATTTTCTTACAATCGGTTTCTCTTCGCCGGATATTATTGGACATGATTATGGCACTTTTTCTTATGAAATTATGGATACCTACATAAAGTTAGACGAGCAGATTGCAGATCTTCTTAAAACACTTGATCATCAAGTTGGAAAAGGAAATTACTTGTTGTTTTTAACCGCTGATCATGCAGCTATTGAAACACCAGCCTATCTTCGCGATAAAAGAATTCCCGTTGGGGAATTAAATCAAAAAAGGGTTATTGATTCACTGGAAAAATTTTCCAAAGATATACTTGGTAGTGCGCAATTAATTGAAAATATTTCTAATAGACAAATTTTCTTGAATCGCGCTTTAATTAAAAATAATAAGCTGGATATCCGTTTTGTCGAAAAGCAATTAGCTGATTATATGAGAGAAACTTTTCCACAGATGACGAATATTTTTACCAGAGAATATCTTGAGACTCAAGTTTCATCACGGGATCAAAAAAACTTATTACTAAACGGATTTAATCCAACATTTTCTGGAGATATTGCCTTTGATTTACAGCCAGGTTATTTAGCAAGTTTTATGGAAAAAGGGACGACCCACGGAACTACTTATAATTATGACACTCATGTACCACTAATATTTTATGGATGGCATGTTCCTGCACAAACTATCAATTCTCCAGTTTATGTAATTGATATAGCACCAACAATTACTGATCTTATTAAAATTACTGAGCCCAGCGCTTCTATCGGAATACCATTAATTAAATAATATTAAACAAAATGTTTTGTTAATTTTATCTAAATAATTAGAAGGAATCCTTTTATGAAGAAATATATTTTGTTTTTTTTACTGATCTTCATCCCGATTGAACTGATTGCTCAAAAACAAGCATTTACAATAGAAGATCTTTATAAAATAAAAAATGTTGGAGCTCCAGTCTTATCAAATGTAGGAGATAGAATTACGTTTACGGTATCAGAATCTTTTCTTGCCGAGGGTAAAACCCAAACGGATGTATACGTAATGAATACAGTGGGCGGTGATTTAAAAAATGTTTCTGAAAAATTTAAGAATGCAAATTCTCCATTTTGGTCAAGTGATGATCGACTATATTTCGTGTCCGATAAGCAAGTTTATGAATATTATTTTGATTCAAGCAAAGCAACCCAAATAACAGATTTTTATGCCGGTGTTTCTAATCCTGTAATTTCAAAAGATGGTAAATATCTTGCCTTTACTTCTGATTTATTTTCAGAATGCGGAACGGATGATGACTGCAATAAAAAGCTCGATGAATCTACAAACAAAGGTCCTCTTCGGGCTTATATCGCAGATGAACTATTATTTAGACATTGGGCAGAATATAAGGACAGCAAGGAAACATATTTAGTTTTATATGATCTAAGAGAAAAAGTCTATTCGATTGTTGCGAAAAGTGATGTCTTATCAGATCAATATAAACTTGGTGGTGGAGTAAAATATGCTTTTTCACCTGACAGCAGAGAGATTTGTTATGTTTCAACCCCTGAAAAAAATATAGCACGATCTACAAATACAGATTTATACATCTTTCCGTTTGGAGGCAAAGAATCTGTTGATGTAACTTCTTACAATTTAGCATTTGATGGTGGACCTATTTATTCGCCAAATGGGAAATACATTGCTTACAAAACACAGGCAATTCCGAGTTATGAAGCAGACCGTTTTCGCGTTTCAATTCTTAACAGAGAAACAATGTTAAGCGAGACATTAACTGAAGCTTTTGATTACACGGTTGATGATCTTTCATGGTCATCTGATTCTAAAAACATTTACTTTTCGGCAGATGACAGAGGATATAATCCTGTTTTCAGTGTTAATATCGAAACCAAGGCAGTAACTCAAGTTACAGATGACAAAGCAGTGGCCGGTTATCAGGTCAGCAATGATGATCAAAATGTATATTTAAAATTTAGCTCTGTTGATAAACCTGCAGAAATTTATTCTTACAAGATTAATGCTAAAGAGTATGCTCAAATTACATACTTTAACAAAAAATTTACAGATGAAGTAGACCTTCGACCAGCAGAACAAATGTGGTTAACTGGTGCTGAAAATATTCCGGTTCATGTTTTTGTAGTTAAGCCGCATAATTTTGATCCTAATAAAAAATACCCGCTTGTAATAAACGTTCATGGCGGTCCTCAAATGCAATGGATGGATTCTTTCCGCGGGGATTGGCAGATTTATCCGGGATATGGATATGTCATAGCTTTTTTTAATCCTCACGGTTCAACCGGATATGGAAGTAAATATACAGAAGCAATATCTGGAGATTGGGGAGGGAAAGTCTTTGAAGACGTTATGAAAGTAACTGATGAGTTATCAAAACTTCCTTACGTAGACAGCACAAGAGTTGGGGCTATGGGCTGGTCTTATGGCGGATATATGATGAATTGGCTTCAAGCAAAAACTAAACGATTTAAATGCTTGGCATCTATGATGGGGCTGTTTGATCTTGAATCTATGTGGGGAGCTACTGAAGAATTATGGTTTGTTAATTGGGATTTAAAAGGTCAGCCATGGAATTCTGATATCTACGCTAAGTTTTCTCCATCAAACTATGTACAAAATTTTTCTACACCTGCTTTAATCATAACTGGCGAAAGAGATTATCGTGTTCCTTATACTCAAAGCATACAATATTTTACCACACTTCAAACTCTTGGTATAGATAGCAGATTAATAATTTTCAAAAACGATGGGCATTGGCCAAATTATGTTAAATCAATGCCGCTTTATTACAATGCACATCTCGAGTGGTTCCATAAATATCTTGGTGGAGATCCCGCACCTTATGATTCCAAAGAGATGGTAAAGAATACGGTATTCAAATAAAATATTATAAAAGTTGAACTCTGTTTGTAACTACATCGTGATTGTATTTGGGTTTAAAATAGTTTTTATTTAAAATAAGAAAGGCGTCAAAAGACGCCTTTCAGAAATTAACTCAGAAATTTCTCTTAGTTTCTCGATTTTGCTTCATTAACTACGATATTTCTTCCGCTTAATTCCGATTCATTTAATGCTTTGATAGCATTTTCTGCATCGGAGGAGTTCTCCATCTCTACGAAACCGAATCCTCTGGATCTACCGGTATCGCGGTCTTTAACAACTTTTGCAGAAACAACACTTCCGTGTCCTTCAAATGTTTCTCTTAAGGCGTCGTCATCGACTGACCAGGGGAGAGAACCCACAAATAACTTAGTGCTCACTAGAACCTCTAAAAATAATATAAAAAAAATTCCGGCCTATTACCGGAGGACCAAAATTAGCACTAATAGATGGTATAACCTAATTAATCCACCCTATTGGTAGTGCTTTTAAAAATAATGGTTAGATTAATTACTAAAATCATCAATAAATTGAAAACACACGTTAATAGTTAACTCAAGCAAGTCTTTACTTAAACATAGCGGGATGTTGTTTATTATAATCTGTCGCGTCCTGATAAGCCTTTGCAAATGCAATTAATCTGCCTTCGTCAAACAATCTTCCAATAAATGTGATGCTTGTTGGTGTCCCTTCTTTTGAAAATCCATTTGGAAGAACAACGCAAGGATGACCCGATAAGTTTGTTAACAATTCGTTATCTCCCTCATCTGATGGTGCAATATAAATATCAACTTGTTCCATAAGTTTTTGCATTTCCTGAATTAACAAAAATCTTATCCTGTTTGCATTTATATATTCTACTGCTGAGATAAAGCGAGACGATCGGAATGAATTTGGCCAAGCGTTTTTAATTTGACGCACAAGAAGATCATCTTTGTTACTTCTAGTTAATTCATCAAAGGCAGCAGCAGATTCGGCGGAAAGAATTATTGCAAGATCATTAACCGGAATTTTGGGAAGTTCAATTGAGATAAGCTTTGCTCCAAGCTCTTTTAGTTTAGCAAGTGTTAACGAATCATTTAAATGAAAATCATATTTTTTATCGAAATCACTTTTTAGATATCCAATTTTTAATCCCTTAAAATTAATTTTCGGTTTATAATTAAATGGTACATCATAAAGAGTTTGATCAATTCCATCTAACCCTTTAATAGCACTAAAAATTATTACCAGATCTTCGACCGTTCTACATATTGGCCCGATCTTATCCATACTCCAGCTTAAAGCCATGGCACCTGTTCTGCT
>Ga0307423_1000486_pt1 | contig 26718 bp, 25 predicted proteins | sample SalMarWE160310MG_FD_202154 | JGI IMG/M metagenome (GOLD analysis project Ga0307423, IMG submission 202154) | Salt marsh sediment microbial communities from the Plum Island Ecosystem LTER, Massachusetts, United States - WE1603-10 | ecosystem: Environmental > Aquatic > Marine > Intertidal zone >... | reverse complement strand
CAGCACTATATCTCTAAGGAATGAACCGTCTCCACAGCCAACATCGAGTACCACGTCCATAGCCTGAGATTGGATCATGGACATAATATTGCGTTTATATCCATTGAGCCAGCCAGACCACGCCAAGTCATTAAAATTCATACTTATCCCATTGTCCTGATTTATTAAATTGATTCCTCTACATTGATTTCCTTTGAAATGCATCCTCTAACCGAAGGAGGTGATTTCGTGCACTTTCCGTCAGACAGTGACGCCGGGGGAGCCGCGCCAGCTCTAAAGTACTTCAAAACATTCTGAAACTATTAGTGGTTTATTATTGGCAGCCCCAGGGTCTGTCGACATTTATTTTAGCCATACCCAGATAGTCGACACATGGAGAAAAGGAAGAAATGTTGTTGCGAGGTTGTCGTAACGACTTGATATTCTTCTAAATTGTTTCACCTTTGGAACATGTATTTAATAGCGCTTCTTTGCTTGTAGAAATAGCGATCATACGGTCGGAGCTTCTTTCGAAGCGATCGCGAAGGGATCACCGACTCAGCGCCATCGTGTCGATCGCATCAACAATCTGCTGCGAATCATACCCCTTGTCTGCAAGAACATATTCCGCTGATTGTGCATCGAGAAGTGATAACGCTTGGGTGCAATCTGAAACATTTCCTCCAGTTAGTATAAATCGAGTTGGACATCCAAGAGAATCTGTAATAGCGTGGACTTTAGTTGAATATCCACCTCGTAACGCACCTATCTGTTGGGCTTTGAGCCCCTCTCCACCCGATGCGTGTTGATGCGCTCGAATAATTTACTATCCATCATAAGCCATTCCGTGTCGGCATCAACCGTGAATGTATTAAAAATCATTTGCCAAACTCTTTGATTTGACCAACGAATAAATATTTTGTGTACTGTTGACCACTTACCATATTCATCAGGCAGATATCTCCACGGAGCACCTGTCTTTGCAATCCACATGACTGCGGCAATAAACAATCTGTTGCCAGGGATAGTCCTTCCTCTATCGCCTTCTTTTCCAGGCCATGAATCCTTAATTCTTTCCCACTGGTCGTCTCAAAGAGAATATCTCCGTGCCATTTTTTCCTCCTAAAAGAAGGAAAAACACGGGCAAGAATAATTGTCGACAGGTCCTAGGAATGTCCTATTTTTAGTTAACCCAGAATGGTACGCTGAGTACACTACGTCAAGACAGGGTTTGCGGACTTCAAAACTCGAGTGGTCTAATTGGGACAGAATTTCAGCTAGACATAATGATTGAACCGCCTAACCCAGCCTGTGCTCAGGTATTTCCAGACGTCATTAGACTTTCCTTCATGGCCCAGGCCTTGGCCACCTTGAGGTTGCCGCCTTCAAGGCTTCCAGGGGTGGCCGATGCTTATCCGGCAGGTTCTCTTCCCGGTACAGCCAGAGGTATTTGACCCACTTGAGCCAGTAGTCTTCCTGCCCCATAAGTCTGCTTGCGTACCCGATCCACCGCCTCGTTCACGCGCGTTATAATGGAACCGGTCATGGACGATCTTGTCCGCCGCATCGGGCACATGCTTGAGCGTGGCCTTGAAGTTGGGCTCCCACATATCCATGGCCACCGCCTTGATCCGCGCCAACTGATCGCCGGTGAACTGGAGGTAGTATCCTTCAAGGCTCTCGGCCTTGCGCTCGTCAGCCATATACTCCACGCCTTCGATCAGGCGCAACCCACGATTACGTAGTCGCGCCCTTTACGGAATGCCTTCTCGTCAATGCCAAGCTAACGCGCGGGTTTCGATTGTTGCGTTCCCGATCCCGGCGCACGGCCCTCTCCATAACGCTCCAGGCCTCGTCCCAGGAAATGCGAATGATGCGGCGCTCCGGTGAGAGTGACGCGCTCGGTCAACACGTCGATGATCAGCCGCGCCATCAACAGGGTGAAACATCCCTTGGACTCGGCCCAAGGCGCGTTCACCTGGATGACGCCATGCTCGACTCGAATGTCCACCCGCCCTTCACCCGCGTTCAGTTCGATAGCCTCGACAAGCCAGGGTTCCGATAAACCAAGAATTCGAGAAACGGGTCAGCGTCCTTCATGGCTGCCCTCCGGAGAGGACCAGAACCGGTCAGCGACCCACGGAAAACCCGGAAGGACCACTTTTCAGAACCATCAATTTTTGGGGGGATACCGTGACAGGGCTCCCCACGAAAACCCGAAAGAGCCCAAGTATTGACTACCACCCCAGCAAGGGCTACAAAAAATTTCGCTATTTGTGAGCGTCACATCTCGCTTGACAATCGATAGTTCAATAGAGGCAGCGCAGTTTCACTGCGCGTGATTCACTGGCTAGGCCAACCGGCGGGGCATTTGTTGTTGTATATGTGTTGACGTCACATCTGCCGGTGCGGTGCTGTTATATATACAAAGGTAGATTAAGTGTATGCAGATATGTAGTAGTTTAAGAGCAGCCGTCGATCGGCGTCACTTAGCTTTAAGAACCATGAAAGTGGCGTCGGGGAAAATTTATTCGCAGCTATGTGCATTGTAATATGCATGCTACTGCGAAGGACTTGTTACTGCCAGGCGGTTCTACTATAAATTATTTTGTCCATGAATCCGCATATGTTGATTCAAATGTCGTTATTGGCAACAACACCAAAATCTGGCATTTCTGCCACATCATTTCCGGGGCCGTCATCGGTGAGCGCTGTGTATTGGGTCAGAATGTATGTGTTCTCGGCACAGCCCGTATCGGTAACGGCGTCAAGATCCAAAACAATGTGTCCATATATGATGCTGTCGTCCTTGAAGACGATGTATTTTGTGGACCGTCATGCGTTTTTACCAATGTGGTGAACCCAAGGGCATTTATCGAAAGAAAGCACGAGTACAGAGCCACCGTTGTTCGCCGTGGCGCCTCCCTTGGCGCCAACTGCACCATTGTCTGCGGTTACGAGATAGGCGAGTACGCCTTCATCGGGGCCGGAGCTGTAGTGACGTCGAACGTCCCGGCCTACGCCTTGATGAAGGGAGTGCCTGCCCGTCCGGCAGGATGGGTATGTGCCTGTGGGGTGAGGTTAGATTTTGTTGCCGAGGAAGAATGCTCTTGCCGGGAGTGTCAGGCCCGTTACCGCCTGAACGCGGACGCCACGGTTTCATGCCTTGCAACAAGCGCATCGGTAGGGAAATGACAAAAATATACACCTTTGGGATTGTCGGTTGTGGAAAAATCGCTAACAAGCACCTGGCCGCCCTCGACCGGTGCGCCCAGACGAAGCTTGCGGCCGTATGCGATGTGCTCGAGGAAAGGGCCTGCCAACTCGGTGCGGCCCGTCAGGTTCCTCACTATACCGACATCGACTCCATGCTTTCGACCCACCCCGAGATCGACGTGGTCTGCGTGCTCACACCCACCGGCATGCACAGCGAGCATTGCCTCGCTGTGGTTAAATACGGCCGCCACGTTGTGGTCGAAAAACCCATGGCCCTTACCCTTTCGGACGCGGAGGCCATGATCCGAGCCTGTGACGAAGCCGGGGTGCGTCTTTTCGTGGTGAAACAGAACCGGCACAACATCCCTGTGGTCAAACTGCGCGAGTTCTACGAACAGAACCGTTTCGGCCGTCTGACCATGGGCACAGTGCGCCTGCGCTGGCGCAGGGACCAAGCCTATTACGACCAGGCTCCGTGGCGCGGCACCTGGCGCATGGATGGCGGCGTGCTGGCCAATCAGGCCGCGCACCATATCGATCTGCTTCAATGGTTCATGGGCGACGTGGAAAAGGTCTATTGCCAAATGTCCACCCAACTCGTGGACGTGGAGGTGGAGACCACCGGTTTCGCCGTGCTCACCTTCACCAACGGTTCCCTGGGCATCATCGAGGCTACCACCTCCGTGCGGCCCAAGGATCTTGAGGGCAGCCTGTCCATCATGGGCGAATCCGGCACGGTTGTGATCGGAGGATTCGCCGCCAACAAAGTGGACGTTTGGGATTTCGCCGGTCGCGACGACAACAGAAGCCTCAAGGAGCAGCTCAACGCGCCCGTTCCCGATGGTTTCAACTACGGCCACGTGAAGTTTTTCGAACACCTCTGCGACTGTCTGGACAACAACAAACCCGCACTCGTGGACGGGTGGGAGGGGTACAAATCCCTTCGCCTGATCCACGCCATGTACGAATCGGCGGCCACCGGTCAAGAGGTGCACCTCATGTTCAGACCGAGGTTCTCGCGTCTGGGTGTCGGTTGAAACGCTGATTGAAAGGGAAAACAGATGAGAGTTCCGTTTATGGACCTCAAAGCCCAGTACCTAGCTTTGAAAACGGATATGGACGCGGCCATCGCCGACTGCCTTGAAAATTCAGCTTTTGTGCAAGGCACGCGGGTCGCCTCATTTGAGAGAGAGTTCGCCGCTTACCTCGGCGTACAACGAGCCGTGGGCTGCGGGAACGGCACCGACGCCATCTACTTGGCGTTGCGCGGACTGGGAATCGGGCCTGGCGATGAGGTCATTGTACCAGCCAACACCTTCATCGCCACAGCCGAGGCCGTGACCATGGTCGGGGCCGATGTTATCTTCTGCGACGTGGACGGCCTCACCAACAACATGGGCCCCGAACAGGCCGAACCCTTGATCACCCCGCGTACCAAGGCCTTGCTGCCAGTCCATCTCTACGGTTTTCCGGCCGATCTGGCCGGATTGCGCCGGTTAGCGGATACCCACGGCTTGAAGCTCGTATCCGATTCGGCCCAGGCGCACGGGGCAAAGATCAACGGGCGTGACGTGGCCCAACTTTCGGACGTGAGCTGCTACAGCTTTTACCCAGGCAAGAACCTTGGGGCCATCGGCGACGCGGGGGCGGTGGCCACCGACGACGAGGCCCTGGCCGATTCCATGGCTATGGCCCGCAACCACGGCCGCAAGGATAAATACGTCCACGACTTCCAAGGCGTGAACATGCGCCTGGATGAGATCCAGGCGGCCGTGCTCCGGGTCAAGCTTCCCTGCCTGGAAGCCTGGATATGCGCGCGGGTGGCCTTGGCTCAGAAGTACTCACGTGAGCTTTCCGGAGTGGGGGACCTGGTCCTGCCCTTCACGGATCCTGCTCAGCGCGCGGTGTACCACCTGTTCATCGTGGAGACCGGGCGGCGCGATGCTCTCCGGACCTACCTGGGCGAACGGGGTATAGCTACTGGCATCCATTATCCCGTCCCCCTGCCGGTCCAGCCCGCATTTTCCCACCTGGGACTACCGGAGACCGGGTTCCCCATATGCATGGCCAAGGCTGAGCGCATCCTTTCCTTGCCTATGTTCCCGGAGATGACTCCTGAGCAGCAAGGTTCGGTGGTAGAAGCCGTCATTGCTTTTTTTCGAAACTAGTCCATCCCTCGCGCGGAGGCCCACGTCATGAAAAGTCGAAAACCCAGAGCCGCCCTGATATATACGCCTTCGGGCATGGGGCCTTATGATGGGGAATTGCAGACCTTCCATGACAACTTTGGGGTGTTGCCGTCCCTGAGCCTGGGCTACGTGGCGGCCATCATGGAGAACGAAGGTTGGGAATGCCGATATTTCGACATCATCCCTCACGGATACACGGCCGAGACCCTCTCCAAGGCCGTCAAGGATTTCGAGCCGGATCTGCTGTGCTTCACGGTCTACACCTACCACTTCCACGAAAATCGCTACTGGATCGATTTGTTGCGCACAAATACCGGGGCTAAAGTGTTGGTGGGCGGCGTGCACATGTCGCTCTATCCCGAAGAGACCTTCGCCTACAAAGAGTTGGACTACGGGCTGCTGGGCGAGGCCGAGTCCAATCTGCCGCAGTTTCTCCAGGCGTTTCGTGACGGCTGCGGCTTCAAGGACGTGCCGGGCCTCCTCTGGCGTGACGGCGACCAGTTCCAGCAGAATCCTCCCCCGCCCCTGCCCCAGGACATTGATTCCTGCCCCTATCCCGCACGTCATTTATGGCCCATGGACAAGTACTTCACCTTCGTTTCGGCCAAGCGCAACTTCACCCCCATGATCACCAGCCGGGGCTGTCCTTTCCATTGCATTTACTGCGAACAGGGCAGCAAGAAATTCAGGCCCCACAGCCCGGAGTATATCGTCGGCGAGATTGAAGAGTGCATCCAACGGCACGGCGTGCGCGAGATCGACATGTTCGATTCCTCTTTCACCGTGCAGAAAAAGCGCGTGTTCGACCTGTCCGACCTGATGCGCAGGAAAAACATCAAGGTGGCTTGGTCCGCACGTTCCCGCGTGGACACTGTGAACCGCGACGTGCTGGAGGCCATGCATTCCTGCGGTTGCTATCGCATCTACTTCGGCATCGAATCCGGGGATTCGAGCGTACTCAAGAACCTGAAGAAAGGCACCGATATCGGCAAGGTCCGGGAAACCATCGCGAACTGCAACAAAATCGGCATCGAGGCCCTGGGCTTCTTCATGATTGGCTGTCCCGGCGACACCCATGAAACCGTGCAGAAAACCCTGGGCCTCGCCCTCGAACTGGACCTCGACTTCGCTCAGTTCAACGGGGTCAGGGCCTTGCCCGGAACCGAACTCTATGACATGGTTCTGCCCGAGCAAGGCGAGGATTTCTGGCGAGAATACATTGTTGATCCGTCCAAGAGCAATTTCATCGCCAGGGCGCAGTGTTCTCTCACCCAAGAGGAAATCAACCGTTATCTTCGCGAATTTTATCTGAAATTCTACTTCCGGCCCAAGTATGTCTGGGGCAGGATCAAACGGCTACGCAGTTGGGAAGAGTTTAGGAAATACTCCAAGGCTGGCTGGGACATGCTTGTGAAGGGATGATCAGGTTATGAAAGTTCTCACCGTAGTGGGTACGCGACCCAATTTTACCAAGGAATACGCCATGGCCCCGGCCTTGCGGGAGCTGGGCGTGGAGGAGATACTGGTCCATACCGGTCAGCATTATGACTACGAGATGAGCCAGACCTTTTTTGATGGCCTCAACCTTCCCAAGCCCAAGTACTTGAATACCTTCATAAAGTCAGGGTTCCACGGCGACGAAACCGCCAGCATGATGAGCTACCTGGAACAGGTGCTGCTGGCCGAGAAGCCCGACGTCACCCTGGTATATGGCGACGTGAATTCCACAGTGGCCGCGGCCTTGGCGGCGGTGAAGCTGCGAATTCCTGTGGCCCACGTGGAAGCCGGCCTGCGCTGTGAGCATTTCTACAATCCCGAAGAAATCAACCGGCGCGTCACCGATACCATGAGCGAACTGCTCTTCCCGCACATCTCCTCGGCCTACGAGTCCCTGATCAAGGAGAACTTTCCTGAGGACAATGTAGTCCTCGCCGGCGACATTGTCATGGACAGCCTGCTCATGGTCTCGCGGGAAAAAGACATTGAGGCTACGGACCAGGGCTACCTGCTCATGACTCTGCATCGGGCCGAAAACACCGACAGCCCCGAGCGCATGACCAACATCGTGGGAGCGATGGTCGACTGCGGGAGGAAGATTCTCCTGCTGCTACACCCCAGGACGCGCGGCGCGCTGGTGAAGTACTCCCTGATGGACAAACTGGTAAAATCGAGAAACGTCGAAGTCCTGGGCCCTGCAAATTTTGTGGACTTTGTCTCGATCCTGGCCGGTGCGTCCAAGGTCATCACCGATTCCGGAGGCGTGCGCCGAGAGGCCTACATCTTCAAAAAGCCGGTGATCAACATCAGCGAGTTCATATGGGTCCCGGAAATGGTCGAGGCCGGATGGAGTCGGCTTGTCCGGGACGACCGGGCTCTGATCCTGGATGCGATCGAAAATTTAACACCGCCCAAGCAGTATCCGCCGATCTTCGGCGACGGTCAGGCCGCCAAGCGCATAGCCGCCGCCGTTGTGAAACGTTTCGGCTGATAATGGAACCAGAGCATGCCCCTCGTAGACGAAAATCCTTCCGCCTTCAGCAGTGTGGCCATCGTTGTGCCCATGTACAACGAGATCGATTCGGTTCCGCTTTTGGCTTATCGGCTCAAGAGCGTCATCCGCATCCTCTCCGATACCATGACGGCTTATCTGGTCATCGTGGACGACGGCTCCACAGACATGACGTATCAAGAGGTGAAGGCCCACTTTGGAGGGCTGGAGAACGTCCGTCTGTTACGCCACGGCGTCAACAAGGGTTTCAGCGCGGCTCTTCGCACCGGCGTCGAACACGCCCTCGAACTTGATGTAGACCTGATCGTGACCATCGACGCCGACACCAACTACGACCACTTCTACATTCCCATGTTCCTGGAAAATTTCACTCACGACTGCGACATCATGACCGCCAGTCCCTGGCATCCGCAGGGGCAGCGCAAGTTTTTCCCCAAGCATCGTCTCATGTTGTCCCTCACACTCAGCATGCTCTATCGCCAGGTCCTTAAAAAATACGACCAGCCGCTCTACACCTACAGCGCCTGTTTCCGGGTAGCCAAGAGCGACGTCTACCGGCTCATCCATTGGGAAGGGGCCAGTTTCATGGCCACCAGTGAGATTCTGGTGCGTTGCGTCATCAACGGACTGCGCGTGAAGGAGTTCCCCTTCCAGGTGAACCCGCGCTGGTTCGGTATGAGCAAGATGCGCAAGCTCAAGACCATCAAGTCGCATCTGCGCTTTCTCTGGAAAATCTGGCACGACCCTGACCATTTCCTCGCCCCTGGCACGGACGCTCTCAAAGCTACTGGCGCTCTGTCAGAACCGGGGCATTAAGTATGTGCGGCATTCTCGGCTGCTTTTCCCCTGTCGGACTCCTTCCGGAAGATCGGACCTTTTCCAGGGCGCTTGATACCCTAGGCCACCGGGGGCCGGACGGACGCGGGATTTTTCGCGCCCCGCGCGCCCTGCTCGGGCATGTACGCCTCTCCATCCTCGATCCCCGGCATGGGGGGCAACCCTGGATCGATCCGGACACCAGAGTGGTGGTGGTCTACAATGGCGAGATTTACAACTTCCTGGAAGAGCGCGAGCATTTGTCCAGACATGGGTATCGGTTTGTCTCCCAGTGCGACACCGAGGTGCTCCTCAAGCTCTATCTCCACTATGGCCAGGATATGCTGGACAGACTCAACGGCATGTTCGCCTTTGCCATCCACGACCCCCGGAACGGGTCGCTGTTCTGCGCCCGCGACCACGCAGGCATCAAGCCGTTCTACTACACGTGGAGGGGAGAAGACCTCTTTTTCGCCTCGGAGATAAAGGCCCTCGTGGCCCTGGGCGGTGATTTCGAAGCCGACCCTCAGGCCCTGTCCGACTATATCCATCTGCAGTACGTGCTGGGTGAGAAGACCTTTTTCAAGGGTGTGAACCGCCTGCTGCCGGGCCAATGCCTGAGCGTGCGCGCCGACGGCCGCCGCGAATTCCGGCGCTACTTCGACCTGGAGCCCGACGAATCTTTCGAAGGCGGACACGAGGCCGCTGCCGAGGCGTTACGCGGCCTGCTCAATGACGCCGTGCGCCTGCAACTGCGCAGCGACGTGCCGCTCGGGGCACATCTGAGCGGAGGGCTGGATACCGGGACCCTCTGCGCCCTGGCCTCGGCGCGCCTTGCACCCGCCTCGTTGCACACCTTCACCGCCGGATTCAACGAAGGGGGCATCTTCGATGACACCACCCATGCCTCCTTGACCGCCGCGAAGGTAAACTCGAACCACCACGAGATATTCCCCACCGCCTCGGATTTCGCCGCATCCCTGGGGAATCTTGCCTGGCACATGGACGAGCCCATGGCGGCCGAAGGCCTGTTCCCGCAGTACATGGTCTCCCGGCTGGCCCGGGAGCACGTCAAGGTGGTCCTCGGTGGCCAGGGCGCGGACGAGATATTGGGTGGCTATACCCGCTACTATCTCCTGCTATTGGATCAGGCCCTGCGCAACGGCGTCGGGCAGGGGAACGAAAAAATCGGCATCGACAGGGACGAACTCGACCGCTCCCTCGGACAGATCCACAACTACGGCAGCCTCCTGGACACGATGCAGGCCGGCGGGGCCTTCGAGGCGCCGGAAGAACGCTACTGGCGCATGATCGATCGCTCCAGGCTGTTGCTGCCCTTGCTCACGCCGGAGTTTCGCGCATCCCTGGACGGCTACTCCACCAGGGAAACCTACGGGCGCTATCTGCGGAAATATCCCAAAGCAGAGTTGCTCAACCGGGTGTTGTACTTCGAGACGAGTTGCTTGCTGCCAGCGCTGCTCCACGTGGAAGACCGCATGAGCATGGCGGTCTCCCTGGAATCGCGCGTTCCATTCCTCGATCCCAGAGTAATGCGTTTCGCCTTCAGCCTGCCCACCCGGCTCAAGCTCCGCCATGGACGCACCAAGGCCGTGCTGCGAGGCGCCGTTGCTGACCTCCTGCCCGAAGAGGTTTCCACTCGCCGCGACAAGCTGGGTTTCCCGGTTCCTCTGAACAAATGGTTCGCCGGACCGCTGGCTGAATTCGTACGGGATCGGCTGGGTTCTCAAGCCAGTCGCCAACGAGGGATCTTCATACCCGGCGCGCTTGAGGCCGTGAGCTCCGGGGTCGGCGGTCTGGACCGCACCCTGTGGGGTATGTTGAATCTTGAAATGTGGCATGATAATCTAACATTTAAGGCCGAAAGATAACTCCATGGACACCAGAGCCTATATTCCCGCCAAGCAGAGTATCCACTCCACCAGCGATATTGATGGCGTCAACACCAGCTTCGGCTATTGGGGGCCGTTGAGCTACCCCATGCGACGCAGGCTCGACATGGCCGTGCAAGAAATGCGGCGCGCTGGCCACTACGAAATGATCCTGGACGCCGGGTATGGGTGCGGCATCATGCTGCCCGACCTTTACCGCCGCCTTGGCCCGGGCGGAAAGCTTTACGGCATGGATGTGCATGGCGAGCACCAGGGTGTACGCTCCCGGATGCTCCCGGCCGAGGGTATGGACCCGTCCCGAGTCTTTTTGGAAGACGCGTCCCTGGATCGTCTGCCCTATCCCGATGACTCCTTCGACCTCGTGGTGTCGATAAGCGTTCTGGAACATATCCCCCCCAAAACGCTCCCTGGGTGCATGTCCGAGATAAGGCGGGTGGCCCGACCAGGCGCCGATATCATCCTGGGATTTCCTACCTACAGCCCGTGCATCCGTTTGCTCTCCCAACTCCAGGGCACGAACCTGCGCGAGAACCATCCGTCCACCGAGGACGACATCTTCGCGGCTATCCGGAAGGCTGGTTTCGTGATCAAGTCTAACACAGGGTTTCCGAAATTCTGGGGCCCCCTGACCATGCACTACAACGTCAGGCTCGAACCCGTGTCGTGAAACTTACATCCAAGAAAATGCACGTTTCGGTGGAGGCCGGAAGGAACTTCAGCCTGCGGCATTATTGGGCTTCTCTCTTCGTCCACTTCGGTTTGAGAAAGATCATCCTGTGGCTGTTGGAAAGCGTTTACAACATGATCTTGGCGCCCCTGCCCATCGCCGGGGGAGCTTTCATCCGCAAACTCTGCTACCGCCCGCTTTTCAAGGCCTGTGGCAGAGGGTTTATGACCTCCCCTGGAGTTAGGTTACTCCACTCCTACAACATTTCCCTGGGTGACCGCTGCAGCCTGAACTACGACACCATACTCAACGGGCGCGGAGGATTGATCATCGGTGATGATTTTACAACAGGACCTGGCGTTATCGTTTGGACCGTGGAACATTACTACAAAGACTCTGCCCGCCGTATTCTCGAACAAGGAGAGCACGACGCACCCGTAACCATCGGCAATGACGTCTGGTGCGGTATGCGGGCCATCATCATGCCAGGAGTCACTGTGGCGGACGGCACCGTCGTGGCCGCCGGAGCGGTTGTGACAAAGAATACCGAGCCCTACAGCGTCGTCGCCGGTGTACCCGCCAGGATCATCGGACGACGCGGCCCAGAGAACCCAGTTAAGTAAGGAGCCGCACGCAATGTCCATCCTGAGACAGATGATCGGCATCTATGCCCGCTGTATGTTGAAACGGCCCAATCTGGCCCGGCGTATAGCCTTCTACGTACCCGACTGGAGTACAGCCTTCCACACCCTGCTCAATGAAATTCTCTACAGACTCAAACATCCTCAAGGGCATCGAATTACGACTGTGGTGGTGGAGCTTTCCTCTTTTTGCAATCTGGATTGTGTTATCTGCGCGCGTCACAAGGTGATGTCTAGGGAGCAGGGACACATGGATTTCGACGTCTTCAAGCGCCTCGTCGACGCCAACCCTTCGGTGGGCAACTATATCCTGGTCGGGTGGGGCGAAATGATGCTCAACCCCATTTTCTTTGATGCTGTCGCTTACCTCAAAAATAAAGGCAAGCGTATCGCCCTGACCTCCAATGCCACGCTGTTCACACAAGAAAATATTGATCGGATAATCGACAGCGGTATTTCCCACATCACCATATCTATGGACGGCCTTGACAAGGTTTACCAATCGATCCGTGGTATTCCCTTCGAAACCATCGAGACCAACATCAATGCCCTGTCCAGGACTATCAAGACGCGTGGTGCGGACATCTACCTGGAGGTCAACTCTGTGGCTCTACCTGCGGTGATATCCCAGAAGCCGGAGATCGAGAGGCGCATTGGCCCTCTGGTGGATGACATTCGCTACTCCAGTTATTTGGAATACAATAAGCTCAAGAAAAACAATCGGAAAAACGCCTGCCGGGAACTCTGGCGGGGTATGATCACGGTCCTGCACGATGGACGGGTGGTTCCCTGCTGCATGGACTACAACGCCACCATGGTGCTAGGTGACGTGTTCCAAGCTCCGCTTGACGAACTATGGAACAATGAGCGTGCCAAGGCTATCCGCTCTAAACATTTGCAAGGCATATTTCTTGGACGATGCGCAACTTGTTATGAAGATGTTTCAGGCTTGGATAAAGGCGTCGAGAAACGGTTCGATTGAATGGAACAAAAAATATAAGCTGCAGATGGTTCTTATTAATAAAAAATATTTTCGTCTTTATGCCATATTTGTCCAAATCCGTAGATGTTGATGGTCAGTTTGACATCAAATTCTTCGTCTATCCAGCCGAAATCGACACAACAAAGATTCAATACGTATTGTTTGCTTATTGGTGACCATCTTCCCTCTGAACCCTCTACAAAAAAAAGCATACGCCGTTGGTGGTTACGCATTTCATGGATGGTCACCACATCAAGAGGTCCGGACATTCTAGGGTAAAGTATCACTTTATTTCTGTCTTTTTTGATCCAGATAAGTAATTTCCCTGGTTTGGATGGGTCTTTGGGTGTGAAAAATCTCCATCTTGGATCGTCAGAAGGCTGATCGACGATGTTCTCCATGGAAATAATTTGTTGCCTGACATTACTGCAATCAAAAAAATATTCCCGTGTAAGAGCAGGGTTTTGCATTGGAACAATAATGTTGCACCAAGCGCGTTGAGCAAAGCCTGGTTGTAACAGATATAACGCCAAAGCAATCAAGATTGTGGCGAATGGGAATAAAAAAATTCCAAGTTTCTTGTAAGGAAGGCGAAGTGCAGAAAATTTCATCATGGTTAATTCTCACTCGTTACGGAACAGCTTGAGTCAAGATTCAAATACAGGGTTCCTTCTGACCAATGCCATAGCGGTTCCAGCCGGGTAGTGCGTGAAATTTCTGCATATACTAGCGGGTTGTCAAGGTGCAGATATACGTATCTGGCCTTAAGGGCGTGGGAATTTTTGTTGATCGCTCGGTAATAGTGGGTAGCGATGCCTGACGGCAGAGCCAAGAGCTCTCTCGGCCACTCTTGAACAAGTATGGTATTGCACCAGGGATCTGCTCCTGGTTGGTAAGTGATGTATTTGGAAACTTCGAGTCCGAATGTATTGAACGTATCCGTCGCATGCTTGTATTCCGGATAAACAGGGTAGGAGCCCACTCGCGAATCACGATGCACCTCCAAAGCGAGGGGGAAAAGGAAAACATTGATTAGGACAAGCAATAAATATTTTTTGGAGGGCAAGTATCTGCTCATCATGAGTACGGAAAGCAAATAGTTCGGTGCGAGTAAACGAAGATTAGGAGTATACCAGAGTATGCTCATCACGATGGCAAGCCCTATGTTAAACACGTGGAAAATTATTAGTTGCACAGGGGACGCGGTGCCGTTGCGAAGGCGTCCAATATCCATGCGACGTAGCCACGTCAGAGATGAGGCGCATACAAAAAAAATCAGAACAACTAGTAGTCCTAACCTCTCGCTCGGATTGTCCGCAGGAAGCATAAACATAGATCGAATGTTGATCCAGATGTACCGACAATAGCTAGCAATGGTCATTTGACCATGAAATATCTTCTCAATGTAAATTTTCCCATATTCTCCGTAAGGGTATGGTGCTGCGACGAAATAATAAGAAATATAGGACATTGCCACCAGAAGCGATCCGAGAGCTGCAGCGTGGAAAAAGTTTCTCCCACTTGGTGGGCGCATAAAGAAAATTAGAGGGATATAAAGCACGGACCAAGAATAGCGGAGCAATGAAGCAAGAAACAACAGGATGAACCCCGTTGTAAATAAAGCCCATCGTTTGTTTGGCGAAAAATCTTCAACAGCTAGACCAGAAAAAATTGGGGCCAAGGCAAGGGCAAATGCTACATGGAGTGGTTCTTGCCAGTCCAGGACATAAAAGGAAAGAAGCGGAAAGCTTGTCCCCAGGAACAGGGCGGTGAACAGCAAGGAGCCATTTCGTCCACGCCAAGAACATACGAAAAATAAACTGGCAAGGCCAAAATATATCCAGTTTGCTATGTTGATGGCTGTATATGGGAAAAATCCAGTGAAGCGTGCTACCAATTTAGTCAACAAATGAGGGGCAAAGCCATGCCCGCCATATGTCCCGATACCCAGGAAAGGCGCTGCCCCAAGTAGTTCCTCGTAACCGGAGTACCCTCCGCGCAGCCCTACACTGTAAACAGATTTGGCATCTATCCAAAAGACCGTCTCATCCCCGCTATTAGGAATGTAAAAACTTAACGATGAATGAAATACGAGGTGTACAATAAGTACACTAACAATCATCGGCAATACAAGCAGCAATGCCGATATAAAAAAACGTACTACGCGGCTGTTTTCAAAGGAGTGACTCATATTGTTTTCGGAATGCATTTGTCTGATTACCGTTCATTAAACCACCGACTCTGGCGGTGTGATCCGAAAAGGTTCGACCGATCCGGGAATCTGTTCTGTTTTAGAACTCTTCACCCCTGCGGCAAGAACTTGCTTCGGTAGAACGCGCTACTCGGTAAAGCTTTTTGCCGTTAGCCCTCTTCGAGGGAGCATTGTAAACCTCCCCAACTTAACGCCACCCGAAAGTAGAGGTTTCCTGGGATGAGTTTGCTTCGAGGTACTCGGCTGGGGTCAGGTTGCCGAGTGACTCGTGGGTCGTTCGTCTCAGCCAAATCCGTCGTGGTCACGGAGATCGGTTCAGGGCCGTTATCCATTCTTATTGTTTCGGGCAAACCGCACCAAGCCACGATGCGATTCAAGCACGCGGACTATGCGCGCAGCCGGAAGGTTCGTACCACTTCGATGGGCAGGCGTTCTCGGCTAAAATCATCGAGGACATTAAACGTCCTGAATTTTTGACCACTCATGAGCGCGTCGTGCATGAAATCCACCGACCAGCAGACGTTGGCGCTCGGTCAGCGTCTCCTCCAACCCCCGATAGCTGATGCCGTACTTACAGTACCAGCGCATCGCCCTTGAAATGTCGCCATTTGAAGTCGCCCATGGGAAGCCCCTTTCTCCTTTGACGTCCACGATACTACAAGAGCGCCTTTGGGAGGAGCAAAGCTGGAGAATAAATTTCTGCAACAGCGCCCGCTGCGGCGCAATGCCCTCAATTCGTCAACATCACATATAGCCTAGCGCCCGCAACTGCTCCATTGCCGCCTCCTTGTCCTGGCCGCGTCCGGCCCGCTCCGGGGTGTTTTCCAAATCCTGCTCCCAGGCCGGAACGTCGTCGTTTCTGACTGTGCCGGACTTGGTCCCAAGGGAGCGGTAGCCCTGGCGGTACAACGCGCAAAAGGGAATTTCGCGGGCAAAGGTCGCGTCCCAGATATCGCGCTCGGCGAAATGCAGGAGGGGATGCACGCGCGTATGCGCCGGATCTTCGCGCGGACTTTCGAATTCCTCGGACAAGCGGGATTCGTGCTCGTCCCAGCGGATGGCCGTGGCCAGGGCCGTCTTGCCCGAGGCCCGCAGATAGGCCTTGAGCGGAACGGTCTTGGTAAGATGGTTGCCCTCGGGCGACTCCGGATCGAAGGGAAATTCCTCGCCGGAAAAGTCCAGCTTTAAAAGCTCCGCCCTGTTCTCCTCGCTTAAATCCGCAACCAAGACCTTCTCACCGAGCGCCCTGCCCGAGCCCAAAAGATCGTCGTTGCGAAGGACCGTGACGCTGATGCCCCACTCCTTTTTCAAACGCTCCATCTGATCATTGATCTCAACGAAGCCGTCGCCCTCGTCGATAAAGATCAGTTCCGGCAAAGCTCCAACCTCCCGGAAAAGACCGAGCATGAGCGTGCTGTCCTTGCCGCCGGTCACGGCCAGGGCCATGTTGTCCGCGCCGAAGCGGGCAAGCGCAGCCCCAATGATCTCTTTCGCCTTCACCACCTTCCCGGCCAGGTCCAAAAGGGCCAGGGCCTCCATTGCCGCATATTCCATGACGCCTCCCGCGTGTTTCATGTCGTTTTCATGAAACCATACGGTTCGGCCGCCCCAAACGCAACAGCCCTTCCAACCAGCCCGGCTGTGATGGGCGGACCTGCCCCCTTGGCTGAGACGAGGGAAAAGTTTACGCTCTCATGAGGCGCGCAAGCGCCGCCCCGAACAGCGACCACTTCATGAAAAATAAACTCTCGTCCAAACTTTTGACTGCGTTGCTCCTCGGCCTGATCCTGTGCGCCGCCTTTTCCCTGCGCGCCTGCGACCTGGACCGGCCTTCGCTCTGGGAAGACGACTATCTGGGCCTGGACCGGGCCTTGATGGAGCCGGCCAGGGTCTTCGCCATCCAGAAATACCAGGGTCCATCCAAAACCACCTTTGATTTCCAGCCGCCGCTCTTCTACCTCGCCGCCCACTACGCCCTGGCCCTCTCACACACGGCCTTCTCAGCCAAGATGGTCAGCGTTCTGGCCGGAACCCTGACTGTCCTGGCCTTTTTCCTCCTCGGCCGGACGCTTCTCGGCCGTGAGGCAGGGTTTTACGCCGCCCTGCTCTGCGCCTTGTCCCTGTACAACATTGCCGGCTCACGAGCGCTCAAGGCATACGCCTTTTTTCATCTCTTTTACGCCGCCTCGTTCGCCTTCCTGTTTTTGTCCCTCCGGTCCGGCAGGCTGCGGGACTGGGTCGCCTACTGCGTCACGGCCCTGTGCATGCTCTATACATCCTTCATTGGGACGCCCGCCCTGGCCGGACAAGGGCTGGCCGCTGGAATTTTTCTCCTGCGCGCATGGCGCCGCGCGCCGGCGGAGGATTGTGCGAAACGCGCGCGTCAGAATATCCTGGCCGCCCTGGCCGCTTTCGCCGTCATCATGGCTGGTTTTTCGCCCTTTCTGGGCGGAGTCTTCTATTTGCGGGATTTCATGGCAGAACCGGTTTCCTTCGCGTTTTTGCGCATCCCCCCTGATGCCTGGCCGGGCATGGTCAGCGGCTTTTTTTTCCATAGCTTTCCGGCGAACGCATTCTGGTGGTCCGTGGCGGCCCTCTTTTGTGGATTGGGGGCGCTGGCCTTTCTTCGGGAAAAGAAAGGCTTCGACCTTCTTCTCCTGGTTCTGGGCATCCTTGTTCCCGTAGCGGCGACCCTGTGCAGCCGGTCGAGTCATCCCGTGGAAAATCGGCATCTGGCCCCGCTTTTTCTTCTGGCGATCCTGCTTCCGGCCTGCGGCGTCTCCCTGGTCTCACGGATGATCACAAGGAAAGTACCGGGCGCGCAGGCCGCCATGGGCGCCGGGCTGTGCCTTTTCCTAAGCGTTCCGAGCCTGACGCATCTGGACCAATTTTACAGAACGTCCTTAAGCTACGACAAGGAGCTCTTCTCCCTTCTCGCAAAGGACAAAAACAACATCGGCTACCTTGAATTCCTTGAATTTCAGGCTGAAACCAAAGGTCTGGGCGCCGCCTGGACCCTTTCCGGCCTGTTCAAGGACTTTTCCGACTTTGCACCGTCGCCCTACAAGCGAAGCTATCTCGTCCAAAACTATCTCTTCAGCGAAAAAACCTTCCAGCCCGGTCGTTTCGATCTTTTGAAAAAGGCCTTCAGCCTCTCCATCTTCAATACCGACATCTACGCCCGGGGCATCCTCAACCGCTCCCCGCTCATCATGGCGCCCAAAGACGGCCGCTTCGTCTATGCCGAGGATTTCGACGCGCTGACGCTCTTTTCCGATTGTTCGGCGGCGCAAAACGTCTTCCCGGATCTGGAGCGGACCGTTCTCAAGACGACCGATCCGGCGCGGCCCGCCTCTCTGGAATACGAATTTCGCATCCCGGAAGGCGGCTCCCTGGAAAGCCTGTCCCTATCCCTCTCGGCCTTCCTGTACAAGCGAAACCCAAACCTTCGCACGGATTCAAAAATCATCGTTTCAGCCAGCCGCGACGGCGAGCCCGGCCAGCGCGTCGCGACCATCGACTTTGAGGACTTCCTCAATGAAAAAGGGGCGTACGTTCCCAGAGACTGCCCGCATTTTCTGGTTTATTTCAACCGAAAATGCGGCGCGGCGCAAAAACGCCTGGATCTCTTCCCAAACGCGCCGCCGCGCTCAAGCCTGCGCCTGCGCTTCGACTTTGAGACGGACGTCATGGAAGGCAACCTCGTCCTGGATGCCTTTCAGCTTGAGGGCCGCCTGTCGGACGGCGGGACCAACGAAGATATTCTGTCCCGCGTCTTCAAAAACGTTGCCCAAAACGCCTGTCTGGCCAAATGGACCGACGAGACCGAACTTGCCCTGTCCGACTGCGTCCACGCCTTTGACCGCACGGACAGGCTCGGCTGCGATTCGCCCGAGGCGACCTGTAATGCTTCCGCCGATCTTGCGAAATACAAGGCCGCCCACCCCGGAGCCGCGCCGGTTTACGCCCTGGCCGACCGGGACGGCGAAGCAGGCGTGGAATTCTACGATCCCGGCCTGGCCGATCCCTTCATCCGGCTTTCGGCCGCCAGGCCTCGCGCCCGGATCGACCGGGGAACGTCTGCGCCCCTGATCGTCAAAAGCCTCAAGGTGACGGGCAGACTCGATGTGCCGAGCTTCACCGTGGATGGACGAAGAGTGGCGGTCCCGGTCTACGCTCCGGACGGCTCTACCTTGATCCTGAACGCCGGGGGCGAGGGGCGCCTGTACCTGAACCCGGTCTTCACCAAAGAGCGCTACGATCCCGACTCCTTCCTGAACATCTACAACCTGGCCAGAAACGAGCGACTGGGGGAGGACGGCTGCCTGACCTGCCGGGAGGATTACCCCTGCTTTTTCACCTATTCCGTGATCAGCGCCTTCCCCATCCGCGAAGTTCTCTTCGAGAACCACCTGCGGGCCTTCATGGACGCGGCCAAAACAAACGGCGTCAAGATCCTCGTCTCCACCGGAGACGAGCATTTCGTCCCCGTCGAGGAATTTTCCAGCGACGGATCAGGCATATGGAAATATTCCAATGGACAGACCCGCGTCTTGAGCTTCAAGAGCCCGGTTACGGCGCTGAAAATCCGCGTTGAAATGACGGGCCAGGGCGCCCAGATCTGGTCCACGGACCGGCCCATCGACGACATGCGCATCACCTGTACGCTTGACGCCGTGTTTTTCGAGCAGTTTGTCATTGAACATGGAAAGTTCGATCTGTCCCTGGATAAACCCGAAGGCAACGATGCGGGATTTTATTTCTCCGGCGAGTCCGAGCGCTTCTTCGATGATTTGCGACACTACCGCTGAGTCTTCGGCCCAGGCGCCACAACTCCCTTGCACGGACACGGCCGGTTCCTTCGCATATGCGCCCTTCCAACCGGCCTGAAAACATGGCAAGAAACAGCAGGGTACAAAGCGTTTCACTCTGCGCGGCGCAGCGCGCCTAACCACAACATCGGAAGGCCCATGTTCGCGGAACCACACGAAAGCCTTGCGGACATTTTGCGGCGTCACGCCGCCACAACCCCGGACAAAACCTTTATTATCCATGAAGACCGCCGTGTAAGCTACGCCGAAACTCTGGCCGCCATCGCGCATCTGGCCGCCCTTTTTGCTGAGCTTGGAACGCGCAAGGGCGATCTTGTCGGCGTGTTTATGGACAAGACCCCGGAGGCCATTGAGGCCTTTTTAGCAGCCACGGCCTGCGGGGCCGTGTTCTTCCCCCTGGATTTTCATCAGCCGCCCCAGGCTCTGCGGGCCATGCTCGACGCCCTATCACCCAAAGTGGTGGCGGCGGCGGACAAATATCTGCCCACGCTCGCCGCGATCTACCCCGAAGGCCCGCCCTTCTCCCTGGTGGGCATGGACGGGAAAGAAACGCCCAACCTTATTCCCTTTGCCCCGGATTTTTCAAGCTCCCCCGCTCTGCCCGCCCAAAAAGCCGGAAAAAATAATCCGGTCTATTTGAACTTCACCTCCGGCACCACCGGCGAGAACAAGGGCGCCGTGACCACGCAAGGCAACCTGTACTGGAACACGCGAGCGGCCTGCGAAGCCCTTTGCATGGACGCGAACGACATCCACCTGTGCATGATGCCCATCTTCGTGCATCCGCATGAACTCTTCGCCCGCCCTCTCTATCTTGGCGGAACCATGGTCCTCACGGACAACATATCCCCGAAAAACGTGGCCGCGCTCATCACTCGCCACAAGGTTTCCTGCTTCATGGCCGTGGCCTCCATCTACGAGACCCTGGTCCGCCTCGGGGATCTTTCGGCCTACGATTTCTCCGGCCTGCGCGTTCCGGAAAGCGGCGGCATGCACGTAACGGCCGCGTTGGTTGACGCCTTGGCCCAACGCTTCGGCGCCCGGCTTCTGCCGGTATGGGGCAGCACGGAAACCGCAGGCATCGCCCTGGCCACCCCTGCCGGCGAGGCCTACCGGCCAGGTTCCTCCGGAAAGATCCTGCCCCACTACCATGTCCACATCGAAACTCCGGACGGCGCCGAAGCCAAACCAAACGAGGAAGGGGAACTGGTGGTTTCCGGTCCGGGAGTCTGCCCCGGCTATTTCGGACGCGAGACCGCGCCGGGCGAGGCCCTTCACAGGCATCGCTTCGCCACCGGCGACCTCTTTCGCCGGGACGAGGACGGCTTTTATTATTTCCTGGGTCGACGCTACCACCTCATGAAAGTGGGCGGCATGAAGGTCTACCCGGCCGAGGTGGAGGAGGCCCTGCGTTCCATTGACGCAATCGCCGAGGCCGTGGTCATCCCGGTCAAGGACGCGCTGCGGGGCGAGGCTCCCAAGGCCGTCATCGCCCTGAAAGACGGTTGCTCGCTCAGCCAGGCCGAACTGCGGCGTCGCCTGGAAGGCCTGCTGCACCGCCATAAGATTCCCCGCCACATTGAATTCGTTTCCGAACTGCCGCGAACCCCCGGAGGAAAAATCGCATGGCGAAAACTGTCGTAGGACTGGGACGCGACCCGGGCATCTCCGAGCATCCCGACGCCTATACCGGAAAAAGCCTTGCGGCCATCACCGCCCTTTTGGAAAAAACCATAGGCCTGTGCGCCGACCTTCCCGGTCTGTGCCGGGGGGCCTCGGTCTTCATCAAGCCGAATCTGGTGCGGCCCAACCCGAAAAACCCTCAGGCCGTGGTCACGGACGAGCGGGTGCTTCTGGGACTTTTACGCCTGGTCAAAGAGGCCGGGGCCAAGCGGATTCTGGTGGGGGATAATCCCGGCTACGGCCTGTCCCTATTCGAGGCCCTGGCCCAGATGGGCGACTTCAAGAAAAAAGTGGCTGAGGCCGGGGCGGAGCTGGTCTTTTTCGACGAGGGCGAAAAGGTCGAGCTGCCCATCCCCGGCGCCTTCGTCTTTGAAAAAATGCTCGCCCCAAAGGCCGTTCTCGACGCCGGCGTCTACATCAACCTGCCAAAAATGAAGACCCACGTGCATACGCTCGTGACGCTGGGCGTGAAAAACCAGTATGGTCTGGTGCTCGACGACCAGCGCATGTTCTGCCACAGAAACGACATCAGCGCCAAGGTCGTGGACATCCTGCGGGTGATCCGGCCTCACTTGACCGTGGTGGACGGGATCGTGGCCGTGCAGGGCCAGGCGCCGCTCTCCGGCAGCGTGGTTCCGGACATGAACGTCATCGCCGCCGGGACGGATGTGGCCGCCGTGGACGCGGTCTGCTGCGAGCTCATGGGCATCGACGTGGATGAGGTGGCCATGCTGCGGCTCATTCGCCAGGAGGGCCTGGGGGTCGTGGATATTAAGGATATCGAGGTCCAAGGCGCCAGCATCCGTGAGACGGCCAGACATTTCAAGCGGCCGGTGATCAGCTGCATGGGGGCGTACAAGGAAGCGCGCTGCATCGAGGGCGGGGCCTGCCGGGGCTGCCTGTCGGCGCTCAGGCACTCCCTGGACAAGCTGCACGCCGAGGGGCTTTTCGAAGGCAAGGCCCCGGTCTCGGTTTACGTGGGCAAGCCCATGCCCGAGGCGCCGAATCCGGGAAACGAGATTGGGGATTGCTGGCGCTTCGGCAACTGCGCCGTGGATCTGGTCTTCGACCACTGCAAATGCCGCCTGCCCGCGGAATTCACGCCGGGCTGCCCGCCGCATATTCTGGAATTCTATAAGGCCTACAAAAAAAAGTATTGCGGATAAATGAAAAACGGGCAGGGCGTCGCTCCTTGCCGGTCTTTGGGATTCGCTCTCTTTTCGCTTCGCCCATATTGCGGCGGTTTTCCCAAAACAGCCAAGACGCCGCCGCGAAATCGGGCTTCAAAAACAGACGCGCTCGCCGGGTTTTCCCGGATTTTTATGCGGAAATACGTCCTATGAAGCGCGTTTTCAGCCACTTTCCAGGCAGGGCGCGTCATCAAAAATTCATATTTTCCTCATCCTGTGGAAAATGTTCCAAACCCAACTTACCCGGCTTTTGGATTGTAAAATTTAGGAACACCCAAAATTATGAGTTTCTCCTAAATTTCTAACAGGGAAAAAATTGATAAAAAATCCAATTTGAGACATTGACATAATTTACTTCCCATGGAAAATACAACGAAATGTCAAAATATGGGAGAGGGTTTATGATGCGACCCGTTATCATCACCGTCGGAAATAACAAGGGCGGCGTTGGAAAATCAACGACTTGCGTCAATCTCTCCGCAGGGTTGTCCAAGGAGGGTTTTCGCGTCCTGGTAGTGGACGGCGATCCACAATCCAATACTACATCCACGCTTTTACCCGATTTAGGGCTTCGTGAAAATTCCAGTCTGGTCAAAGCGCTGGAAGACCCTGAAGGCGCCTTTTCACCAAATGCTTGCGCCACGCGAACCGAACACCTTGAAATTGTTCCGAATTCCATTCGGTGTATGGAATGGGAGGTCAAATCCTATTCCAGCATCGACAGCGTGCTCGGGTTTTCGCGACTCATGCAAAATGACAAGGATATCGGAAAATACGACTTCGTGGTCATCGACACGCCGCCCAACATTGGTCCCATGCTGCGAAATTCCCTTCTTATTTCCGATTACGTCCTGGTGCCGTGTCCCGTGGGCGACCAGTACGCCCTGGACGGTTTTTCGACCTTCATTCAGGTGCTGTCCCAGGCCAAGCAACAGAACAAGAAACTTCTACTTCTGGGCGTGGTTCTGACCAAATACGACGGCCGCGCCGTCACCCACAAAAAGAACAAGACCCGCATCAGAGCTTTTTTCGATTCCAAGGGAATGCCGGTGTTCGACACGGAAATCCGGGTCAACATCGACATAGACCGGGCCCATTCGCATCGCAAGACCATTTTCGAGTTCGACTCGGCCAAATCCGGGGCTGTGGACTATCTGGAACTGGCGAAAGAGGTGATAGGGCGTGTCAAACAAGAAAGCTAAAAGGGAAGAGGACTCTCTTTTCGAGAGTATTCCGCCAAAGGAGACCTTTGACGCCTTTCCTTCCCTTGAAATATTTCCTGCGAGCGACATCGCTTTTTTGACCGGCAAAACGCCCAGTCCGGCCCAAAAGCCGGACGAGGTCCTTCCCTCCGCCCCGTCTCTCCCAGCTCCCTTGTCGCCCGAGCGCAAGGAGACGGCATCAAGCTTGGCCGCAAAGCCCAACGCTAAGCCGGTCACAAAACCACACAAAGCGTCAGCCTCTCCCTCTATAGACCAGACAGACAGCCAGTCAACCTTACAGCCAAATACAAACCCACATACTAAGCCTGACAGCCAACCTAAAGCCGAGCCGGTCAATAGGCCCGAAAGTAAAGCGGCACCTCACTCGGATGGCCAGAAAACCCCTATCACAAACACTCAGTCGGACACACAGACAGCCAACCATACAAACAACCATACTTTAAACCCCTCTCAAGACGCCCCTCAAAATCCATCACTGAGCCTCTCACAAACACTCTCACAAAGCCGGTCTTTCAACTACTCTTTAAGCCGCATAACAGTCGGAGACAGGCTCAATGACAACCAGCGCCAGGTCTTGTCATACCTTTTGGCGGTAAAACCCTACATCATTAAATTCAAGACGATCGGCGAAGCGCTTAATATCTGCGAAGCAAGCGTGCGTACCATTTTAAGACGCTTGAGCGCCCTTGATTTCCTTTCTTTCAAAAAGGCCAGAGACGGCGCAATCCAAGGCATTAGCATCGCCTTCAACCAAAATTTGTGTGAGCAGTTCATTCAAGACCAATCATCAAGCCAAGCACTGGACAAATCACAAGGCCACTCAGAAAGCCACACTTTAAGCACAACACGCAACCCATTTGTGAGTGGTTCACCCCAACCTTCTCTAAACCTTTCACTGAGTAAACCAGACAGCCAGACTGTCATTCAACCGAACGATCTAAAGATAGATAGAAAAGAAAATCTTTCTATCTTAAATAAAGACGAGATAGACTGGTCTGAAGACTTTATGCGCCTCATGTGGCCGAATGTTTTCGAGGCGGGCTTTCGAGTCGAACAGATTCGACAGGTCGTGGAAGCGCGGCGAAAAGTCGGCAAAACTCCGGAGCGTGAACTTCTAGCCCTGAGTCTGGATCGTGCGGATTGGGAGCTTGAGGAGAACGGTTGCCTGAAAAACCTGCAAAACGGGGAAAAAGTAAGAAATCCGGCCGGGTACATTTTCACCGCTCTGGCCAGGTGGGGCGTTTTGCGGGCGCATCCTGACTACGTTTCCAGGGAAGAGCAGGAAGCCGAAAACGCGCTTAAGGAGATCCGCCGGAAAAAGGAAGCGGCTGGGCGCGTGGAGGAGGCGCTTTTTCAGGAATGGCTCGACGGCATTTTGCCGGATGAACGCCAGGAGATTTTATCGCAAAGCCCTGGCGGTCCTGGTGAACAGTGGCTGAAAAATTATTGGCGTAAACACGTAAAATAAACGCAAACAGAAAAGGAAGCGAGCATGAACAAAATTTCCAGCAAAGCGCTGATCCTGGCCTGCGCAACCAGTCTGACCCTTTGCGGCTCCTGCGCGCCAAAACAGAAAGCCTTGCATTCAGCTGATGATTTTTTTGCGACCTATGACGCAGACGCAAGCGGCGACGTTACCCGTGAGGAATTTGTATCCAAATGGAAGGACAAGGAAAAGGCCCACAAGAATTTCACGCTGATGGATCTTGAAGGCAAGGGGCACATCCAACGGAACGCCGCCCAGGACCTCGAACAAAACGCCTCGCTGTGGAACCAGGTGGACATGGACGATTCCACCGCTCAAGAGCCTTAAGCCGCAAAAGGCGTTTATGTTGTTTTTCAAGATAAACACAGCGCTTTTCTTTGAAAAGAAGAGTCTGGAGCGGCGTCAGCCGTGGATGATTAAGACTGAGGTCGCCAAGGTTTTTGATGTTTCCGGAACAGTTGTTTGTTTCTTGGGTTAAGCCTGCCGCGAGAGAGGCGAGCAAGTTCTCAAGCAAGATGCAGTGACGCCCGGATCGAATCTCATGCCTGCGGCGTCTTTGAATGCTCCCGACGTTACTCTTGCCATTGCTCTCAATGCTTAGGGCATCGGCATCATGGATTGTATAACGTTCTTCGGAATGCGCGTTATACGGGAGCAGTCGCTGCTTTTTCTTGTTCCTTTCAAGGAGATATGAGTCTTTTGAGGAACGCGTAGAAGTGGTCCCCAAAACTCGGACAGTCGTGTAAGGTGGAGCCGAGACAAACGGAGGGATCATGTCCAAGGGTAAGAGAAATCGTTACTCGGCGGAATTTAAAGCCAAGGTAGCCAAAGAGGCCATGAAGGGTGAAGAGACGTTGGCCCAACTGGCCGTCCGGTTTGGCGTTCATTCGAACCTGGTCGCTCAATGGAAGAAGCAGGCCATGGAAGGACTAAAGGAGAGGGATGGTCGAACCAAGCCATTCCCGGCTCAGTATGATCAGGCAATGCCGTCTTCTTGGTTTTAGCCACTCCGGGTTCTACTACAGGGAAGCCGACGAAAGCGGTTTGAATCGGACGCTCATGCGCTTGATCGACGAGTAGTTTCTCGAAACGCCCTGGAATGGGCGGTAGATGACTCGCCACCTTCGACGGCTTGGCTACGAAGTCGGAGGCAAACGGATCCGTCGACTGATGCGCAAAATAG
>Ga0307423_1000485_pt1 | contig 26726 bp, 30 predicted proteins | sample SalMarWE160310MG_FD_202154 | JGI IMG/M metagenome (GOLD analysis project Ga0307423, IMG submission 202154) | Salt marsh sediment microbial communities from the Plum Island Ecosystem LTER, Massachusetts, United States - WE1603-10 | ecosystem: Environmental > Aquatic > Marine > Intertidal zone >... | reverse complement strand
TCAGTAGGGGGCTAATTACTTTGAGCGCGCGCGAAGTCTATGCCGAAACATGGTATTCTCCGCAGGTTGGTTTTGACATAAAACAAATCGAGTATTCTTCAACTGGTGCAACCTACGTGACTATGGAATTGCAGGATTATGAACGCCAGTTAACTGTTGACGACACACAATTTCTTATAACCGGAACATTTCCAATATTAGCCATTATTTCGCTAATAATAGCGATTGCCGCAGTTGTCGTCATTTACTTGCTGAGACGCAAAAGAGTTGTCCTTCCCGAAAACAACTAACTTTTCTTCATTTACGAAAAAGCATGAATTAGAATTTTTCAGAAAACGTAAATATCGCCGAATCATCTAGTCAAGAATGGTGATTATTGTTGAAGATTGCTGTTTCTGGTAAGGGCGGAGTGGGTAAAACCCTCGTTTCTGGGACTCTTGCGGGCTATTTTGCGCAAAAAGGCTTCAAGGTTATGGCTATTGACGCTGATCCGTCACCTAACCTCGCTTTAACGTTGGGAATACCCGTTGAGGAGGCAAACAAGATTGTTCCGATTTCCGAGAATGCTGAACTATTAGAGGCGAAGACCCGTACCGATTACCCCGGAGTATTCAGGCTTCACTTCACGGTTGACGATATAATTGAAGAGAACGGAATGAAGTCGCCCTATGGCGTAAACCTGCTTGTCATGGGAACAGTCAAATCGGCTGGAAGCGGATGCGCATGCTCAGCCAACGCGGTGGTCAGGGAGCTTCTTCGTCACATGATTGTTGACCGTGACGAGATTGTGGTCGTGGACATGGAAGCTGGTGTAGAACACATGGGAAGAGGAACAGCCAGCCACGTAGACATCATGCTAATAGTTGCTGACTCCAGCCGAAAATCCTTGGAGATTGCCAAGAAACTCTCCGGTTTCGCCCATGAAATGGGAATAAAACAGGTTTTTGTTGTTGGAAACCGGGTCAGAGACTCGGAAGAAAAAGAATTGATTACCGATTTCACAGAAAAGAATGGGCTCCCGTTACTGGCTTTGATTCCATACGACGATACGGTAGTGAAAGCGGACAGGGTAGGCGAACCGCCCCTCAAGTATGCAGAAACCTCAGAGAGCGTAAAGGCTATTCAGGCAATTGGAGAAAAACTTCTCCAAAACAGCACATAACTTTCTTGCGGGTTCTGGAAGGTTTGAGCCAAGAGGAAATCAAATCAGTTCTAGAAAGTTATAGAACAGTAGCAGTTGTGGGGCTGTCCAGAGACCCCGCCAAAGCCAGCCACCACATAGCGCAGTATTTGCAGTCTGTGGGTTACCATATTATTCCGGTTAACCCTTTTGTTGACGAAGTTTTGGGCGAAACATCCTACAAGAGCCTCCTTGATGTGCCCAAAACATAGACGTTGTGGACATATTCAGACCATCCGAGGCTGTGCCTGCCATCGTGGAGGAAGCAATCCAACTAAAAGCTAGAGTTGGGTCTCCTAAGGTTATCTGGATACAGCTGGGAATCGTTAACGAAGAGGCTGCTCGGCGAGCGAAAGATGCGGGATTCACGGTTGTGATGGACCTGTGCATGATGATGGAGCATAAGTGCCTCAGCAAGGAAAGAGCACTGTAACAGAAATTATTGGCAACATACTCAAAACGGCAATCGCATGCCATGCTCTTGAGAATTTAGTTTTTACGTGGCACCAAGAAACCCACCAACTGAGAAGCTTCCCTAAATGGATTCTTCAGAACCATTGAAACTCCGACAGTGCATTCTAGCCAGCATCCCCTGCACGCATGGACTCTACGCCATCCCTCACTGTCCCGCCGCTTCAAAGTATCGTCAACAGAGCCGCTTAAAGTATCGCCGAGCACAAGGTCTGACCGTGCAGGGCAAGCCAGAAGCTTTCCTTCCGGATTGATGGCGATGTACAGTTCTCCGGCGTGGCATATCTTCGGCGCTTTTCCTTCGAAGAACTGTTCAAAGCCTTTGATGAACTCTGTTGGCACAGCTAGGAAGCCGGGGTCAGAGCGCTTAAGATTCAGCAGATAATCCAGAAGACGGGAAACCTGTTCGTCTTTGGGGAGATTTTCGGGTGATGGCGGATAAGGATGCATGGGCTGAACCTGAGCAAAGTCCGCTATGCTTCGGAGTTCCTCTATGAATTGGGGCAGAATGTCAATGTTCCATGGGGTAGCGACGCTGTTCACTCCAGTTCTTACGTCATTCGCCTTCAGCAGCCGTATTGCCTCGGTTGCCTTATCGTAGGTTCCGGGCACCCCCCTTATCCTGTCATGAACCTCTCTTGGTCCATCAAGGGACACGACAACCGTGTCAAAGACGTCCGCCACCTCGCCAACTCTGTCTTCGTTCAGGAGTGTTCCGTTGGTGTTCATGCTCACCAAGCATCCGTGAGAAGCAACTCTTTTGGCTAATACAGTCAAGTCTTTGCGTAGAAGTGGTTCGCCTCCGCTGACGTCAAAAAAGGGCACACCTAAACTGCAGACAGCATCTATGGCAGCCAGCGCCTTGTTTGTTGGCAGTTCTGGGATGTCGTTTTTCCACCATTCGCAGAATGCGCATCTCATGTTGCATCTGCCTGTCACGTTGTAGGATGCAAAGAGAGGCTTTGGTCTTCCTGCCTTAAACTTGAGGAATCCAGTGAGTACCTTGGTGGCTAATTGGCTAGTTTTCATGGTTGCCCTTTTCCCCAGTTATTGTTCCGAAATAAAAGAACTCTGGAACTCTGCGCGTCTCAGTTATGGGTTATTTTAGCAGTTAGGTTTGTTGTTTCATTCTTTCATACATTTTTTCTAGGGTCCAGCGGATTGAAGACTTTAGTTCCCGTAATCTTTCTGGTCTGAGGTTTCTGATGGTTATTTCCCTGAGTATGTTTCCGTCCTGTTTGATGTCAAATGACACTGTTTTATCTGGGTCCAGTTTGCCTTTGCCTGCGTCTTCTTTGTCTTTCTCTTGCATCTTCGCCAAAACCCGTTCCACGAAGAAGGATGTGAATGGAGGCGTGTTGATGTCGAAGTTCTTGTCTTCCGCTAACGTAATCTGTATCACGTCTTTTTCGGTGTATATTTGGGCTAAGACGTCTCCTGTCACAGTCTTTAGAGGAATGCCCCTTTTCTGTGGTTTAACCGGAGGCGGCTGTGGAATCTCCTGTTTCTGTGGGGTCTGAACTGGCTTAACAACTTCGGCTCTTTTGAAGCTCTCCTTAAGTAGGGTTGAGTCTATCAAACCTAGCAATGTTTTCAGTCCATCCAATTCTGTTTCCATATCTTCTACACGTTTTTCTAGGATGGCACGAAGCTTAGCTATTTTCCTGATTTTCTCTCTTTCTTCTTCACTCATCGTCCATTCCCTTCAAACAAACAATTCCATGTTTCAGTCCATATGCGTAAGCAGACTATTCATCCAATAACAGATATGAAAGAAGCCCTTTTAAGCTTGGTTTATCCCAGAAAACCAGTTACTGAACAACTTTTATGGACGGGGAGCTGAGTTGCTGCCAAAAATAATTCTTCATAATTCAGTGAGTTTGGATGGTTCACTTACCAATTTTGAGCCAAACATGAAGCTACATTATCAGATTGCGGGAAAATACAACGCAGATGCCCACTTGATTGGCTCAAACACTGTGAATGTTGGTACTGAACTGTATGGCGGAACAGTTCCTCCCGAGCAACAGAGTGACTTCACAAGACCTGAGAAGTCTGAGAATCTTCCTTACTGGGTTATACCTGATACTAAGGGCATTCTGAAAGGGTTGCTTCATACGTGTAGAGGATTCGAGTTTTGCAGAGACGTTATCGTGCTAGTGTCGGAAGAGACTCCCACCGAATATGTTAAGCATCTTGAAGAAAGAAACTACGATTACCATGTCGTGGGGACCAAGCACATTGATTTAGAACAAGCGCTCAGTTTTCTTTCAGAAAAATATGAGATAAAGACGATACTAGCTGATACTGGACGAATATTGGGTAACCTGCTTCTGAATTATGGCTTTGTAAATGAAATCAGTTTATTAATCCACCCTGTGATTGTTGGAACCACATCATATAATATGTTCAGTGTTGTCAATAAAATGAAACTGAAGCTATGTCGAAGTGAGCTGTTAGAGAAAGATTATGTTTGGCTAGTTTACGTTCCTGACGCCTAACACATCTAGTTTCTAGAAAAAAGCCGATAGTCTCGCAAATTGAATGGCTTGGGATACCAGCTGTTTATGTTGTGAGGGCTGGCAGTTCGTCTACGGGCTTGAATTCTATGTTCCATTCTTCTTCCAGAAACTGCTCAAACTCCTTGAAGACTATGCTTTCTGTTTCGTTAATCTTTCTGCATACATTTTCTCCAGTGTAGACGCTGCTAAAATCGAATAGTGCGGTTTTTTTTCTTAATTCAGGGTTTTCTTTAATCCAAGAAAGCAAAAAATCTGGTGGCTTTTCCTGAAATAACCATGCTATATGCGCGACGTTTACAACCTCGTAAGAGTTGCCGCGGCGGACTCCACATTTGTGGCTTGTGGCGATTCTCTCAAACGTTGATGGGTGAATGGTTTGTGTCCAAAGAAAACTGTGGTATTTGTCGTCTTCTGTTTTGATCAAGTCTTCTGTTTCGTATGTTTCCCAGCCGCTCGATCGGCATCGCTCTTTAAATCTTTCGATTAGGCTCCAAACTGTGGGAAACGATGAATTCATTGGCATTTCCTAGTAGCTAGCTATGGAATTATTCTATTATCGCGGATTTAAGTTTGTTTGACAGAAATACCGAAAAAATGTTGGCAATATTCCCATTTTTTGAACAAATGTAGGCTCAGCTAACGTTTATGCCACATTTGTTTGTGTCCAAGAAGATATTTCGTAAACTTGAAGATTGAAAATTTTACGGAAAAACGGTGAATAATCTACATTTTTCCGACAGCAAACAATAAATTGGAAAACCTGAAAGACTATTCAATATCTTCAAGGTTTGGACGATGAAACTGAAAAACCAAGCAGTTTCCTTGGATACTTTAGATTGGCAAATATTACAATCTATTCAGGAAAATTCGAAGCAAACTTACTCTGAGGTCGGTCGCCAATTAGGTGTAGCCCACTCTACAGTTTATGATAGGATAAAAAAGCTGGAAAAAAGCGGGGTCATCAAAAAATGGACCGTTGACATTGACCCTGAACAACTTGGGATAAATTACATCACCGCCCGCATGACCGTTTACACTGACCCAAAAGAAAGCGAGAATGTGGCGAAGAAGCTGTCAGAATCGAAAGAGGTTTTGGAGGTTTCGATGTCGCTTTCTGAGGAATTGTTGATACTTGCGAAGGTGTTTGCCAGAGACCAGGAGGTCCTTCATTCGTTTATAGCGAAAACGGTTGCGCCTCTTCAGGGGGTGCTGAGAATCAGGACTTCTATTATTACAAAGAAAATCAAAGAAGAAAGATTCTTGATTGAACAGAAATGAAAAGTATAAAAGATTTGGTGCCTATGGTTAAACTAGAAGAGAGACTCTTTCTTGCATCAAAAGGAGAAATTCACACTTTGGCGTCTTCATCTCCGTCCCGAATTCTTCGAGAATTATCGAGGAAGAACGCTTTCTATTTCTTCACGTCTGTAGGCAACTACACAGGCCACAGGGCGATGTCTCTAGAGGAGTTTGCAACTATAATCAGGGAAGTCGAAGCCGTGTCTCTGGCGTTTCACCTCTATCGGGGAGACTTCGAAAAATGGTCAGATGAAGTTCTTGAAGACCATGAGCTGACTGAGAGAATACGTGCAGTGAAACTTTTGGAACCTGTCGGGAACGCGTTGAGGGACCAACTGGATTTCACTGTTACAAATCGTCTTGAAGAACTAAAAGGCACTCAATAGCTGATTTGGCTAGCAACTTTGCTTTTGTCTCTCTTAGATTCTACAGAAAAAATACTGTTTTGACAGTTTAACCGCCGTAAAAAATTAGCTGCAACCTTAAATCGTGTTTTAGCGGGAATTCTGTTTTATTCTGAAGTTAATCGAAAAAAAGCTAGTTTTCAACAATATTCTGCTATTAGTATCCTAATATGTTTGGGGTTTAGTTGCCTGTTTGGCACTTGAGCACATTCTAGTTTAAAGAGGAAAACAGCGTTAATTTTTGGGCTTTTTTTAGTTGTATATTTTTAGTATTTTGCAGGCTTTTTCGTGTCCGTAGAAAATCAAGGCATGTTTGCACATTACGCTGTTAATTTATATATCATCCAGTCATTTGTTGTTGGTATGGAGCAAATAAAGGCAATAACGTTTGATCTTGACGGCACTTTAGCTTATGGTGCGCTTGATAGTGAAAGTTTCCAGAGAGCGTTAGTAGATTACCTTCGTAAGATTGGTTTCTCTGGGGGAACGGAAAAAATTATCAAAGCTCGACAAGCAATGCTTGAAAAAATGAAAAAACATCAGGCAAGAAATATTGAATTACGGTTTGATTTGGTTTACAGCAATATGTTGTTTGACCTAGGATTGAAAATTACGGAAGAACGACTTGAACATATTGAAGGTCTCTATAACCGTTTTTACAAAATTGAAGTGCTTCCAGGCGTGAAAGAAATGCTGGAAGGGTTGAGCAAAAAATACACTTTGGCAATAGTAGCTAACGCCATCACCAACGTCTCTCGGCTTGCTTTGCAGAAACTTGATCTTACAAAATATTTCGATTATATCGTGTTGTCTCGAGATTTAGGTGTAAGGAAACCTGATCTTGAAATTTTCATTTTTGCTTTGCGGAGCATGTGGATTAAGGGTAGTGAGGCGGTTCATGTTGGAGACTCCTTAGAGGATGATATCCAAGGCGGCAAGAATGCTGGGATGACAACAGTATGGATCAAAGGAAAAGAGGAAGTGACGAACATTCAGCCAGACTATGTTATCTCCAAAATTACGGAATTGCCAAGTTTACTATAATCCTACTTGGTAGATTCTGTTTTGTGCGGCGCAGTAAAATTTCAGAAAAAAGCTGTTTTTCAACAATGAACCTCTATTAGTCTCCTGATATGTGCTAGCCGTCTATTTTTTTGAGTTGACCACGGTACATTGCGATCATTTCTTCTGTTGTTGTTGCGTCTTCCGCAGACTTGTCTATTCTGTATTTTCCTGTGAAACGCGGAAACCTTATGGCAACTCCGCTCCCTTCTCGTATAACGTTCATGGCGCAGGTGTGAACTGGACTAAGAGTTAACTCCGCGCCCCTGATTTCTATGACAACAGATGGCTCAAACCAAATATCCACATCAAGCGTTGACTCGACCCGAGGATGCTTATGGCTTATCTTATGTTTGTTCAGCAGTTTCGGAAGCTTCTCAAGGTCCGCGTCAGTGAATCCAGTTCCAACCTTTGTTACTGTCTCAAAAATGTCCTTGTCGGGATTGTATGCTGCAAGAAGATATGTGCCGTATGTTCCTGCCCGTTTTCCTCTGCCATGGAGCGCACCTACCACGACCAGGTCTACGGTGTCTGTCATTTCGCTTCTGTAGTCACGCTTGTATTTTATCCAGAGCCATCCTCTTGCTCCTGCCTGATAAACAGAATCATCATTCACTGACTTGCACATTATCCCCTCACTTCCGCTTTCAACGGTCTTCTCAAAGAACTTTTCCAGCTGCTCTGTGTTTTCCGCGATTATGTACTCTGCAACCTTAACATTGTCTGTTTGCTCAATAACTTTCTCTAGATGATTATGGCGGACAGGGTAAGGCTGCTGGGTTAGATCCTTTCCGTCAACGTACAGAACATCAAACATGAAGAGCGTGATGGGATGCTCTGCCATCGCCTCTTTTATTCCATATTTCCGTCTACGGTGCATAAGCTCCTGAAACGGCTTCATCTCGCCTGTCGTTGGGTCAACGGCAACAGCTTCCGCCTCAACAATCGCTTCCTCAGCCTTAACATGCTTACGAACATACTCGACCCCGTCTGGATACTGGTCAGTGATGTTTTCTAGACGTCGCGAAAAAAGAATAATCTTGTCCCCGTTTTTGTGGGCTTGTATCCGCTCGCCGTCATACTTGTATTCGGCTATGCATCGTCCTCCAAGCTTCTCAAGAATCTCCGCGGATGAACCCAGCCGCTCAGCAAGCATTGGACGAATCGGCTCCCCCGGCATCACCTTAAACTTTTTGATTCCCTCAATTCCCTCTACTGCAACGATTCTTGCAACTCTGCCCAAGTCAGACGAGATGTTGTAGGCGCGCTCCAGATGTTCACGGGTCTCTTTTCCGCCCCCAAACGCCACTGCCAACGCATCCAACACGGTCATGTCCGCGATTCCCAATCGTAGGCTGCCGGTCACGGTTCGGACAATATATTTTGCCTCGCTTGGAGAAGCATCAGACAGTAGACCCGCCAACAGAGCCAACTTCAGGTCTACGGAGCCTGAGCCTGTGGAGTTTGCTATCTTGTCTAAGGTTTCGTAAACTTTCTGTACTGTTAGAGGTGCTGAAAATCCCAAGGTTGCTTGAGTCTTCTTTTCCATGAATTTCTGGGTTGTTTCTCCGAGGTCCCCAGTTTTTTGTGTGTCCTCTTCTATGTCCTTTTCTCTGTGACCCGCAGACCTTGCAACCGCCCGTATAGCCAATTTTTCTGCGATGCCGATTTCTATTCCAACAAAGTCTGGATACAGTTTTCCCTGCGTCAAATACACGACCTTGTCTATGAGGCTCGTCGGCGTCTCTTTCAGAATTTCGACCAGGTAATCTGTCATCTCGAGCCTTTTTGTTGTTGCCTCAATCTTCTCGTAAGCCTCAGCGATGCTGGAGTACCTCAACTGGAAACTTCCTCACAACTAGGAATGTTCGCTGATATATTAAATGTTAAATCTCATTTGTTTTTCTGTAACCTGCAGACTTATTTTTTTGCCAAAAGCAACAGTCCACAGAATATGTTTAGCGCGCCTACAAGACCTAAGACGCCAACAAAGAGCGGATTCAGGAACATGTTGGCGGACGCTAGGCTACTGTAAGCCGTAAGTACAGCAACGAAGATGCCGACAGCAACCATAACAAAAGACAATACTCTGCCAACAGTCTCAGCCACCTTGAAAACGTCCAGCGCCTCGGTTCCGGTGGTGTCCTTGAAGATTGGTGCTCTCTTCGGAATATAGTCTGGTGCGCGAACCGAAATCTCCCGGTCTTTCTTCCGTTTTTTCGCCAACCTACTCCACATCCATACTCTACGGTTGATTAGCTAATCAATTTTACGTGCAGACAAAACAATATTCAGCATACCCGCAATGATGGAGACGATGCCAACAAGAACCATGGGGATGAACATAGAAACCGGCGCAATACTGGGAGTCAACACGATCAGCGCTATTCCTGCACCCAAACAGATTCCTCCCACTGCAGCACGTAAACGGTTAAAGTCGATTTCGCGCTTCACCATCCTCAGATAGTACGTAACCATCACAATCGCAACCATCCCCAAACTAGACAGCAACGCACTTTCAGCGTTAACATCCCTCAAAATCACAGGAAACACGAGCAACAGAACAGACATAACAATTCCAGCAAGAGGCGTAAACGGATAAAGAGGAGCCTTGAATGGCCTATCTAACCGCGGCATCTTTCTCCTGAGCTGAATAAGCGACATATTAACCAAGGCGAACACCAATAGAGAGCCGAAGCTCGCCGCATAACCAAGAAACTCCACGGCTCCACTGGTGCCAAAAAATATCACAAAAAGCGAACTTCCGATAATCGCTATGTAGCGCGTCCCAAACCGTTTATGAACCTTCTGTAGTGCATCAGGGAGATATCCGTCTCTGCTCATGCCCCCCAATATGCTGGATTGAACAGACATGGCCGTGCCAACCGACGAGACACTAGCAAATATTCCCGCCAACGCAAAAAGGATGGCGCCAATCGGACCCATAATTGTTGAGGCAGCAAGATTAAGAAGCGGCAGTTCATTACCGGTTACTCCGGCACTCACGGGGACGACGCTAACAGCTACATAGGCAACCGCAAGGTAGACTACAGTTAACAAAACTGTGGTTATCATTAAAGCTCTGGGAACGTTTTTTCCCGGGTTCTTGATGTTCGGAGCCCCAGCCACAAGGGCTCTCATGCCAACAAACATTGGAAAAAGGTAAGCGGCGGTCGCAAAAAAGACAACTATACCGTTACCTGAGGCTACGGGAACTATGTTTTGTGGCGTTAAAGTGTAGCTTACGCTCATGGCAAGAAAGATGATGAATATCGCCAAGAATCCTCCCACTACTAGGGTGGTGGCTTCTTGAACTCCTCGGATGGTTAGTATTATTAGGATAACCACTAATCCGATAATCAGCAGAAAAGCGTTAACCAAAACAAGATCCTGTATTGACGGAGCAAACACAGAGAAAAGCACTCCAAGCTGGTTAACGAAAACCAATGCAGCGAGGGCTCCGCCGAAGACGCTGGCAAGCCACCTGAGACAACCCGCCATGAAGGAGATGAAGCCTCCAAAGGCAACTTTGGTGTAGGTGTATTCGCCTCCAACCTCTGGGATGGCTGCGCTGAGTTCGCTGTAACTAAACATGGTTACCAGATTAATTATGCCACAGAATAGAAGCGCCGAGATCATGCTGGGTCCTGCCAAATCAAAGTAAGCATAATTTAGTAACACAAAAATTTCGAAGCCTATGGCACCGCTTAACCCTATCATTACTGCGCTAAAAAGACCAAGATTCCTTTCATTACCCAACCGCATGTTCCTCCTTTATGTTTGTCTCCACCGTTCACTAATCAAAAAGAATCCGCTTACAAGCGAAAAAACGCTGAACAAAACAAGAACCAACAGACAGAGCGGCAGAAGCTCTGAGGGCACATTGAACACTGCCTGAACCTCAAGAATGTTAAGAAAGAGCATGACTGCCAAGACTGCGGATAACACTCCTAATGCGCCTTGAGTTATGCCGAATATTGCGGACAGGATTCTTCTGTTTTCCATAATCTTTCACCTTCGCCAGAGTACTATTCCAGCCACTAAATCAACCAAACCAATCGTCAACAACAGACCAAAGAAGATGCCTTGAAGGTTTTCAGTTTCAATGATTCCGAAGTCCACCACGCCCAAGAAACCGATGATGAAGACTCCTACGACTATGATGCCCACAAATATGAGAAACCCGCCTAAAGCAACCGCGAATCTGCTGAACCACTTTGTAGCACTCAATGCCATTCACCCTTCATCATGTTTCCCTCAGAATGTCTCGTAGTGAACAATTTCATTAAAAGCCCTTTTCTGTGGAGCCACTGGTCTCACAGCAGGATAACCCACAGGAACAATAGCTACAGGCTTAACGTTCTTTGGTGCATTCACAGCCTTCGCGACTTCCTTCTCATGAAACGCCCCAACCCAACAGGTTGCCAATCCCCGCTCCTGAGCAGCCAAAAGAATGTTTTCTGTGGCAGCCGCCGTGTCCTGTATACTGTAAAGTTGTTCTCCTCTGCTTCCGTAGCCCCTGCTTGACCGTGTTACATCCGCGCAGACCACAATGACAACCGGCGCTTTTTGGATGAGTGTTTGGTTCAGGGCAGCCTCTGATAACTTCCGTTTAGTTTCCACGCCTTTCACCACAACCAACTCTAATGGTTGAGTATTGCCCGCAGACGGAGCCCACCTGGCAGCATCTAGCAGCCGCTCAACATCCTCTTCGGAAACCTTTTCGTCAGTAAAGGCTCTAACGCTCCTTCTTTTTTTAATAGCCTCGAGGACATCCAAAACTGTCAACCTTCATCGATTTGTTAACCCATTCGCTTCCTCTTTTACTTCACCCAAACTGTTTGTTCCGCTCTAAGCGTCCCGTCCCTCCACTAACTGAGCCATTTTTAGCTTCTAGTCTGTTTTAGCATTTAAATTTTCAGAGAGTTTCTGTCATCAGCTACCAATCTCCTACAAAAAACAGTTTTTTCTTCTAACTTCAAATTATCAAATATCGTTACGACAAAATTTAAGAACCACAGACCACGTTGAACATGCTGGAGCGAAACATATGCCCTGCACAGTCTTAGTTTGCGGATTCTTCGGAGACACCGGAAAAGGAAAAATGATTTCATACTTGGCAATTAAAGACAAAACTGCAGTAACGGCAAGAGCTGGGGTGGGACCCAACGCGGGTCACACAGTGGTTTATAACGGGAAAACCTACAAGCTCAGAATGCTGCCCAGCGCTTTCACTTCTCCAGACTGCCGTCTTCTCATCGGACCAGGAGTTCTGGTTAACCCCGATATTTTCTTGGATGAAATAAAGGTGACTGGGACTCAAGGCAGAGTCGGCATAGACCCGCAATGTGCCATAATTGAACCCAAACATATGGAAGCAGACAAAATAGGGTATTTGGCACAAAAAATAAAATCGACAGGATCAGGGTCAGGTCCATGCAACTCTGACCGGGTTATGCGCGTAGCCAAGTTGGCGCGGGAATTTCCGAATCTTCAAGAATATTTGGTAGATGTTCCTCTGGAAGTGAACACTGCAATCAATGAAGGAAAAAACGTTCTGATTGAAGGCACTCAAGGAACCTACCTCTCACTTTTCCATGGAACATATCCGTACTGCACATCCAAGGACGTGTGTGCAGCAGCAGCCTGTTCCGATGTTGGGGTTGGTCCAACAAACGTTGACGACGTTATCGTAGTATTCAAAGCATATAACACGCGGGTTGGAGGCGGACCACTTCCTGGCGAGCTTTCATGGAAAGAAGCAGAAAAACGGGGATGGGCTGAAATTGCCACAAACACTGGAAGAAAACGAAGAGCAGCGCCCTTCGACTTTAACTTAGCAAAGAGGGCGGTTATGTTGAATGGAGCCACCCAAGTTACGGTGACGAAGATTGATGTGCTGTTTCCTGAATGCAAAGGCGCCACCTCCTATAGCGATATTTCAGCGAATGCAAAGGCCTTCGTCGAGAACATAGAAAAAGAACTGAAGGTGCCGGTTACGTTGCTTGGTACTGGTCCAGGAACAATGGAAGTAGTGGATAGAAGGGAAGAACTAAAAAGCTAGTTCTGTTTTGTGATTGTGAGGTTTAGCTTAACATGTCAAGTATTGTGATAGATGTTTCTGATCTTCGGAGTTATGAGGGCGAATGCGTGAAAGATTTAGCCAGTTTTCTGGAGAAGCGGTTAGATGGAACTGTTACTGCCTCAAAAAAAGAGGTAACCCTAGCGTTTGAGGAAGGAAAAGAAGCGTCAAGGTCGTGTTTGCGTCTGCTTCTTCGAAAGTTTCTGCATCAAGCAGACTTGAAAGAAGAGTTACGGGTTATTTCTGGCGGAGAAAACAGTTTCACAATAAAAGAAAGAAAAGTGTACTCTGAGTAGACTGTCTGATTGTGAATATTGATTTACTGTTCATAAGGCTTATCAGAAATTCTAGTCCATATCCCTATTCAACGAGCTTAGAGTAGGGTGTGTTTAAGTTTGAGGATACTGAAGCGAAAGGCATCGTCTAATCATCGATGTTGGGCTTGCAAAGAAGCCATTGGTTCATCAAGAATTTATTGTGAACGGCTTGGAGAATACGTGGAGGATTTAGTTTACTGTCCTTATTTCGAGCCAAAACCAGCGGTTAAATTGCACACAATAGCCCAGTAGCATGCAAGACTGGTCCTTCATCCTCCTCCTTTTTTCTCGGCATAAGAAATGTGGTCTCGAAAGTTTTAAGTGGGGACTGGCGTTAAGCGTTATGTTTGAGGCGAGAAAAAGAGTTGAGAGACAGGTCTTTGGGTGCTCTGTTCCTTGCCCTAGCATTAGTTGCTATGGTTGGGTATTTCTGGTTGCTTTTCTTGGCTCCAGAAGACACGGTTTTCTTGGGTAAAACCGTCAGCGAATGGGCAATAATCGTTCCGGTTATAATCATAGTTTATGCGGTTCTTGTTGTTGTGGCGTGGATAGGATGGGCTTTGGCTTCCACAGCGCCGCCCCTGCCAGTTACCGCGGAACATTCAGACGATTGAGAGCTGGAACTCGGCTATTCTTAGTTCTACCTAAGACGATTGCTAAAATGGCGCCTATCACTACAGCTACTAGAACAATAGGGACAATCGGGTCTACCCCGAATGTTTGGGTTTGCCATATGTTCGTGTTTTCCGCTTCTGTGATTATGGTGAAATCCGGATAGGATGAGGTTGCTTCAACAAGAAAACCTGTTGACCTGTCCCAACGGAACTTTGTTATTGATGTAGTTGCGTACACCGTAGTTCGTTTTGCGCCCGCGTAAGTTTTCTCTTCAACTCCGCTGATTGTTATGGGGCCTTCGGTTTGTTCTGAGAATGTGTCACCTTTACTTAAGTTTGCGGGGATAATGAATGAGTCTCCAATCTGGCCTGTCTCAAGATTCAGGGTCGAAGTTATGTTTTCTTTTCTTCCGTCAGAGAATTTGGACGTGATTTGGATGTCGATCTTTTTTTGGTTAACGCCTAGTATTTCGATTTTAGCCCCGGTTACATCATGCTCCGCGGGAACGTTGCCCGTGCTGGTTACCCTGTATTCTATCCAGTCGCCCTCCTTTACCCCCACTACAATCTCAGCATAAACAGCTGTCGACAATAGTGCACAAACGAGAACTGCCAAAACAATCAGCTGTAACGCAAATTTTCTCGTCATACAACACCATAATAGAATTATTTCTTCAGTTTTTATGACTTGCGGAAGAACAAAATTCTGCTGTACCGGAATTACAAACGGATTCCTTTTGGTTCGTTTAATCATTTCACTTGTTATCGGGTCGATAAATTTTGGTTGTTTTTAGTGTCTCCGCAAAATCATTGCGATTCTCTGCGGTTAAAACCTTTTTGAGTTTTGCAGCATCCTCAAGATATAATTCAGTCTCAGTGAACTGGCAAAGCGTTGTAAGTAATTCGCAAATATTCCTTAGGCCTTTTAAGCCGCATGTGTAATCAGCTTTGCGACCGTTAGGGGCGATAACCCGAACAATATAGCTGACAGGAAACGGTTCTTCAAATTTTTGCTAGAAATTTTATCCCATAGCCATCTCTGTTCTGCTCTTTCAATAAGACGTTCTTGCAGGTAGCCATGTACCTGCTCCACCCACAAGTTCCGTGATAATGTTTCGAAGTTTACTGTTTTAAGATTTGAGAATTGTACATCCACTTTAGAAAATCGGATTTACTATGTTTACTTAGCAGCACGGTTTAGTCGTCACTTCTCTATGTAGATTTTGCTTGCTCCAGTCTCTTTTTCGATGCGTATGACATGTTCTGCTTTTTCTGCGAAGGATTCGTTGTGGGTTACAGCGATTATCTGCTCGATAGCTTTTAGGCGGCTGACCGCCTCAGCTAAACGTTCTACGGAGCCGTCCTCTCTTCCTAGACTCTCGGTGGGCTCATCTAGGAGAAGCATGTACAGTCCGTGACCTGTTCTAGACTGCATTATCAGTTGCCCAAGACCTATACGGTAAGCAAACGCCAGCAGCGTACGTTCTCCGCCTGAAAGGTTCGTGACTTCCCGCTCGTAGCCCTCTTCACTACTGACAAACGGTGAATAGGTTTCATCGATTCTAACCGCCAATGCGGGTCCAGCATCTCCTGTTAGGCTGTCTAGCACCTGCTGAACCGTGATTTGGAGGTATTTGACGAATTCGCTTCTGAGTTTAGGCTGGATGCTCCTGTAGGAAACCCGTATCCTGTCGATGATTCCCAGAAGCTTACTGATTTTTTCTTTTCGCTCAATCTTACTGTGGGCGTTGTCTAGCCTTTCCTTCAGCTCATCCACCATTAACGCTAGGTCTTTCTTTCGGCGCATCAAATTCTCTAATTCGTACTTAGCCTTAGAGTAATTCGTGAAGGCATCATCGCGCTGTTTTCTTGTAGGCTCCAATTCAGACACGTCAAACTTGGTTATCTCATCGCGCGTTTCGGCAAGCTGCTTTTGAAGCCTCTTTTCCTCTTCCTTTGCAGCTTCAATTTCTGCAGAAAACTTGGTCGATGATTCCTGCTTTTCTGTAGCCTGTTTCTTGACGTCCACGATTCGGGGGATAAGCTGCTGCAGACTCTGGACAGCACGATTGGCTGATTTGTGCAGATTTTGTAGTTCATCGAGGTTCTTCTGTAGTTCCGCTAACCTTTTTTGCTGTTCCGTCTGTTCTTTTTGCAGGTTTTCTTTGAGGCTTTTCTTGTAGTCTCCAGTGAGTTCTTGGAGGCAGCGGGGGCACTTGTTTTCGGTTATTATGCTCGAAATGTTTGTTATGGAAGTTTTCATTTCTCTTCGTGTGGCTTCCTGTTCGCCGCTTATGGTTCTTAATTGGTCCTCCACAGCAGAAAGGTATGCTCTCAAGTCCTCAATTGGCTTGTCTGGTCCCAGACCGATTTCCTGTAGTGCATCCCGATTGGACTTCTTTTGGGTCTCCATCTGCTTCAAGAGCTTCTCCAGCTCATCAAGGCGTCTCCTGTTTGTTTCGTTTTGGTCTGCCAGTTCTCTGGACCTTTTCTTGATGTTGGCGATGTTTGTTTGAAGCTGAATCTCCTTTCTCTGCAGCGCCTCTGTAGTTTTTCGTAGCTCTTCCAGACTCTCAAGACGGTCAGACGCTTCATGGAGTGCAGATTCTGTTTGGGCAAGTTTTTCTTTCGAGTCTTCGAGTTGACCTGTAACGGACGAGAATTCTTCAACTGCGCTGATGTAGTCAGCCTCAAGTTTGCCGACGCGGATTACGTCTGCGTCCCGTTCGAGCACACTCTTTTCAGTTTCATACGTTTTCTGGTAAAGCTGCAGTCCGCTCCAAGCCAACTCGTAGTCAGAAAGCCCGAACAGCTCATCCAGCTTTTTTTGGCGCTGCCGCGGAGTGATGTCCAACAGTTCTTTGAGGTGCTCTTGTCGCACCCAGATAACCTCTCGGAAGATGTTCTTGTCCAGTCCAGTTAGAGCCTTCAGCTCCTCGGCGACTGCATCGTTCTTGTTGCCTGCAACAAGCTTGCCGTCTCGATAAAACTTGAGCTGGTCAATGTCTTGGCTGATGCCGTTTCCGCGCCGTTGCAGTGCCCGTTTTAGCTTGTAGGTTCTGCCGTTATGGACAAAAACCGCTGTGACTTTGCCTTCTTCAGCGTCTTCTCTGAGGAGATAATCGTAGCTTCTGCCTAACGGGTCTCCGAAGAGCACAAAATCAAAGGCATAAAGAACCGTGGACTTTCCCTGTCCCAGACCGCCCACCAGACAGTTGAAGCCCTCACCAAACTGGACCACTGTTTTGACGTGCGACCTGATGTTCTCAAGCTGCAGAGACTCCAGCTTCAAAGAAACTCCTCCAGCTTCTCCTTCACTCTGGTTTCCCGCTTCTCCACCAATGGACCCAGCAGGTCGACGGCGAGCCGCGCAATCTTCTCGCTCTCCTCACGATTGTAGCTTTCAACGAAAATCTCAAAGAAATACTCGAAAGCCTTAGTTTTAAGGTCCTTCATGTCCCCACCGAAGATGGAGCGGATTACATCCTCCGAGATTTCGGTTTCCCGTAGCTGAAGAACAGGATGAACAAGAAGAGCCTTCTCACCGGCACGTCTTATTCTTGTTAGGTCGATTTCGCCGCGTCCAGCCTCGGCAGGCAGCACTCCCTTGATGACTGGAACTAAGATGGCTTCTGGTTCATCATTCTCTTTAACCAACTGCACCGCTGCCTCAGTTATCTTTGATGGGGTCAAGCCAGTGTATGTTTGCTCCAGAATAACGAATTTGCGTGGGGTCTCCAGTCGTATTCGTTCAAGTTTTGGTTTGCCGCTCTTGCTGACTTGGACATGATAGAAGCCCTTCTCGATTTTTGCCTCATCATAACTTGCGGTTTCAGTGCCGCCGCTATAAACTAAGAGAGCATTCCTGAAAGTGGACTTGTAGGGCTTGTGAATATGTCCGCCCGCATAATAGTTGAAGCCTTCAGGAAGATTTTCCAGACTCGCTTCAGCCTCCATTTTGGGCGGCTTGATTGCGGGAATGTCCAAAGCCATATGAAAAACAAGGATATTGAATAATGATGGGTCTGGGGCGGGATTGTTCTTTTCCAGAAAGATAGGTAGTTCCTCTTGGGTTTTTCTGGCTGTTCGAAAGTTGGGGATGCCATAAACGTAGCAGTTCTCGTTTCTCCAGCAGGCGCCCTCATGGCGCGGCAAGTACCAAATCAAGCCTGCACTGTCTAGGGGATTTAGAATCGTGCTCGTTATAACATTGGGTGCGGAATCGTGGGAACCATCAACGGCAAGAACAGGTATCCCCTCGTCTCTGAGCCTCCGAAAATTGGTGATAGCCACTTCGAGAGTCGAGTTTGAGGGTCTGGCATGCTCGAAGATGTCGCCCGCAAGTATCATAAAATCTGGTGCTAGCGCGATTGTTTTGTTCACCAGCTCCCCAAAGACGTTGTTGAAGTCTCTGCGGCGCACATCCAAGTTATACTGCGCGTAACCCAGATGCAAGTCCGCGGCGTGAACAAAACTGAAAGGCTTCATAACGTCCTCTTTCTCCTCTCTCTGGCGTGTTAACTCGTAAACAGTTAGTTGTTTCAGTTGCTTTTATAAGTTAAAGCCCACGCTTGAATAGCTTTTTCAGTATTCTTTTTGTTCAGCATTCATATTAGGAGCTTAATAGAGGTTCATTGTTGAAAAACAGCTTTTTTCTGAAATCCATGGATAAACCATTAACTGTATTTGTAGAATCCTTTTTCCGCCTTTTTGCCCGTCCAGCCCTTCTTCACGTAATCTTTGAGCAGGGGACACGGTTTGTACAGTTCGATTGGATGTTTGTTATATTCTTCTTCTAGCTTATCTAAAATCGTGTCTAATCCTTGTTTGTCGGCGTATTCGCATGGACCCTGAGGCCATCCTGTGCCCAGTTTCATGCCCAAGTCTATGCTCTCGGGCTCAGCAACATCCTCGAGAACCATATATGCGGCTTCGTTTGCGGCAACAGCCCAAGACCGCATCACATCATACTTGTCATTTAGCTCTGAGGGTATGGCGGGTCTGCCGTTGCTCCAGTCATAGAATCCATGTCCCGTTTTGCGTCCCAGCTTCTTTGCTTTAACCAGAGGTTCGGTGAGTTCAAGGCGCGGCTGGTACCTTTCGCCGTGGGCTTCATGAAGTATCTTGCTGACGTCATATTCGACGTCTACTCCCACAAAATCTACAAGCTCGAACCAGCCCATCGGAAAACCGCCACCATACCTTACAGAAGAGTCTATCTCCATCATGGAAGCTTCTCCGCGACTAAATGTCCAGAATGCCTCGTTAAAGGCTGCAACAAGAATCCTGCTGACAATAAACCCGCGGGCATCCTTCTTGCATAAAATCGGCGTCTTTCCAAGCTTCCTGCTCACATCCATTATAGCATCTAGGGTTTCGCTGCTGGTGTCGTTGCCCCTAATCACTTCAATCAGCGGGGTCAACTGCGGCGGAATAAACCAGTGCATCCCAACAGTCTGTTTCGGTCTCTTTGTTTTCCGTCCCATCTCGGTTACGCTCAATGTGGAAGTGTTAGTTGCGATTATGGTGTGAGATGGCGCCAGTTCGTCAATCTTCGAGAAGACCCGCCTCTTCAAGTCCATGCTTTCGGAGACGGACTCCAAAGCCAAATCAGCATCAGCCACCGCCTCTTCATAGGATGTGGTTGTTGTGATTCTTGACAAAGCCGCCTCTGCCTCACCGCCGCTAATAGCGCCTTTCTTGACGAACTTGCCAAGACTCCACTCTATCTCCTGAACCGCCTTCGTTAAGCTGTCTTTGTTTCGGCTCAAAAGACATACATCGTAGCCTTTCACTGCAAAAGACTGGGCTATTCCATGTCCCATCAACCCAGTTCCAATGACTGCTACCCGCTGAATCTTTCTGTCTGCCGTTTCCATCACCCTGTTCATAGTGGAGTAAACTCGTAGGCAACTCTTTTGTCACAGAAAACCTTTGCCACAAGCTTGACCCTCATGCCTACCTTCACGTTCTCTCTTTCTATGCCCGTCAGCCAAGCCAACGCCTTAACGCCCTCCTTGAGCCGAGCAATAGCAACAATGTAAGGTGGCTCCTGTGAGAAGCTGGCTGGCTTCACAAAAACCTCCGTAAAGGTCACAACCTCGCCCTCCCCATCCAACTCGATCCAATCTACTTCGGATGAGCCACATTCACCACAATCGGCAACAGGAGGAAAATGCAGCATCTCACACTTTTGGCATTTTGTGGCGTAAACCTTTCCCTCTTCCAGTCCCTTCCAGAACTTTGAGGTTCTGCTTATCGGCAGATTATATGTTATCCGTAATGTTCTGGCGCTATTCAACATCAAAGGCTTATCCATCTTCTTTCATCTCCGCAGTATAGTCACATAGCCGTAGTGACCTGTTCCCCCAGTGTTGTGCGCTAAGGCAACATAATTCTTCATGGGCGCCTGCCTCTTCTTCGGTTTCACTTCTTCACGCAACTGTTTCGTCAACTCCGCAAGCATCGAAACGCCTGTGGTTCCGATTGGGTGACCCTTAGCCTTCAATCCGCCATCAACATTAACTGGGATTCTGCCGCCCACCTCTGTCTCGCCTTCACGGACCATCCTTGCTCCCTCACCCTTCTTGCAGAAGCCCAGATCCTCGTATGCCATGATTTCTGCGATGGTGAAGCAGTCATGAACGTTTGCCACATCAACATCCTTCGGCGATATTCCAGCCATCTTATACGCCATTCTCGCTGCCTTTACAGAAGCATCCAAACCCACATACGTTTCTCTCTTGGAAAGATTTGCAGTGTCCGAAGCAACACCGATGGCTTCTATCCACACAGGATCCTTTACTCCAAGATTTTTGACTTTCGTTTCAGACGCCAACACCACAGCTGCCGCCCCATCTGTTATTGGACAGCAATCATAGAGCTTTAACGGCCAAGCAATTACGCTTGAACCCAGCGCCTTCTCCAAGGTTATTTCGTGCTGTAGATGGGCAAGCGGATTCATGGCGCCATACCTATGATTCTTTATTGCCACCAATGCAAGGTCTTCTTCTGTGGTGCCATACTTTTCCATGTGCTGAACTGCATGAACAGCGTAATATGCGGGGAATGTCATGCCAAAATTTTCGAACTCCCACATGTAATATCCTGCCCTGCCAATCATCTCCATGATTGTTGGCGTGTCTATCTGCCGCATCTTCTCAGCTCCAACAACCAGCGCTGTGTCCATTTGTCCGCTCCTGACTGCAGAATAGGCGTTGAATGCGGCAGCGCTTCCTGAGGCACAGGCTGCCTCACATCTGACCAGTCCTGCTCCGGTTAGTCCGCAGTATTCTGCTATGACAACGGCTGGTAACGGCTCCTCTGACCATACGCCCATGGACCCGAGAGCCATGTATGGTATTTCTTTGGCTGTTAGTCCTGAAGTTTCTAGGCATGGCTGGATTGCCTCAAACGCCAGCTCAGAGAGGTTAACGTCTGATCTGTCTCCGAATCTGCTGTGACCCACCCCAATAATTGCTACTTTGTTCGTGATTCATCCCTGCCAAACGCTGCTGCTATTCTGACATAACTACCTTTTTTTCGTAAACTGATGACACTTCCATCTATCATACAAGGTTCAAGTTTACACATCTTAGGGAAAAATTGAACCCTAAAACCTTTTTTATTATGAGAAAGAAAAATCACGAAGTAACTAAAAGACTCTTCGTAGGAAAACAAAGTTTCTGGAAACCTTTCAGGAATAGGCTAACTTGTTTGTCTTAGCCTAAACTACGCGTGTGCATTACTTTTTAGCGCCTCTTTATTTTGTCTCATTTTCGCGCGCTCTCAGTTACCAAGCATCAGGATTTTTATATTTCGTTTTAGGATAGTCTTGTTTCAACATAGCTTTTAGGTATGTTTCAAAGTCTTCACTTGAGCGTTTTTCGGACGGGTTATGTTTTTCATGTATTTTTGCTAATCGTTTATCGAAGCTCATTTCGAGGAATTTTTTCATTCTTAAATAAGTTTCTGTGTCCATTTTTTTGTTTTCATACATATTGTTCATCTTTTGTGATTCTTCAGAAAAGTGGTTCTCTGCTTTCAAATTGTCTCTAATATATAGGAAAGTCTTTTTGTCAATTTTTCCCTTGAAATAGGAATTGCTTAGTTCTTTCATATCCTTTTCAAGATTTGTTTTTTCAGTTTTTTTTGAAAGATAATAAACTACAATTACTAAAACAGCGATGATTGCAGCTAAAGGTATGACAACAAGAAAGAATTGACTTGGTTCCATAGAACAAGATTTAACAATACACTGGATAAGAGTTGCGAATTTCAAATAACTATTTGTTCTCATATCTAACAATCTAAGGTAAACCGTTGCGCGCGCTGCCGCAGTAAAAAAAAGCTTTTCTCGAAGAGGCCAACTTAGGTTCTTCGACGAGAAATAAAGGTTTCTGGAAAAACCTTACGAGGAGTCTGTATCCTTTGCCATTTCAATTTGCCATGTGATTATTGGAACTCCGATTAAGCCAACAAGAACAAATATTCCTCCAATCGCTAGTAGGTCGTAAAACTCCTTACTTGCGTAGCCAAACACAAAAACACCTATCAATATAATAATAGAGCCAATTGCGGTTAGGATTATTCTTTCTCGTTTCATGTTTCCGAAGGAACAGTTCTCTTCCAAAATTTTTTTTCATCAGGCATAGACTGCAAACAAAAATCCCCTGAATATTTTGCTATTTCCTGCTTTTTCTATTTAGATTCTGCCTCAGTAAGGATGACTTTTCATGGAGGCAATATTCAAGAAATTTTAGACTATCTTACCCTGTACATACAAGAATAGTGGCGTTTCAATTGTATGGTCATAAGAAATAGGTTTCTTAGATGAAATTGCTTTGATTATCAATTCTTTAACAATATGTTCAGGAAATTTTTGCTCCATTAAACCTGTGGCAGATTTATTGACAAAATCAAGACATTCTATGTTCTCCAAGAAAATAATGCTTGGATAATGAACTGCATTAAGTAAAAATGCTCCTGCAAGAGAATTAAAAACATTATCCATGTTTGCTTGTTCAAATGAAGATGACCAAGTATGCTTGGCACTATTATAACTCTGCCGCCAATTAGGACTTTTACTTTCACCAAATAGTTTAAAGGGAAATAATTTCGTATCTCCAACCCAATCAAGTTTTGCTAGTAGTTCTCCACCGTTGTTAGAAGATAAATTATAAATGGGTTCAAACGCCTCTCTGGCTAAACCAATGTTGTATGTTCTGTATTCAAGGGATTCCATGTCGTTTATTTTTTTTACACTATGGAATCGTAGTTATTCTGACTTTGCAGTCTCCCTATTTTTTGTTTCTCTGAGACCAAAAAACGCCTATCTTGTCTCCGGTCTCTTTCAAGGAAAACAGCTGAACAAAAGCCTCTGTTTCCTTCTTCAGCCCATCATGGGAAACTTTGGTTACAGAATTTACGGCAAGCTTCGCATGATTCAGTGCTGCTGGCGGGAGTTCGCACAGTCTTTGAGCTAATGCTTCCGCTTCAGCCTCTAACTCCTTCAGTGGGACAACCTTGTCAACCAATCCCATCTTGCAGGCTTCGTTGGCTTGTAATCGTTCTCCGAGCATTATCAACCGTTTTGCTTCTGCTACCCCAACAATCAATGGTAGCCTCTGGGTTCCTCCCCACGCCGGAATGAATCCCATCATTATTTCAGGGCACCCCAACTCTGCGTTATCAGCAGCTACTCTGAAGTCACAGGCTAATGCAAGCTCAAGTCCGCCACCCAAAGCATACCCACCTATCGCCGCTACAACAGGCTTAGACATGTCTTCCAGCTTAGAGAATATTTGCTGTCCCTTAACCGAGAATTCTTTGGCAGTCTCTGATGTGAGCTTCCGAAGTTCCGTGAGGTCGGCTCCGGCGCTGAATGCCCGTTCTCCATAGCCAGCGATTACGACGCATCTGGTGTTCGCGTCTTCTTTGAGGCGGTCTATTGCTTCTGACAGTTCTTCAAGCATAGCATCGTTTATGGCGTTAAGCTTGTCTGGTCTGTCCAATGTTATCCATGTTGTGTGCTGTTTTAGGTTGAGCTTTATTGTCCTGTAACCTTGGGACATTGTTAATATGCCTCATGAGATGTGATGCTGTTTGATTAGCTGCTTGAGGATTGCTAATCGTTGAATTTCGGATGTTCCCTCATAGATTTCGGTTACTTTCGCGTCCCTGTAGGCTCTTTCAACCCTGTATTCGCCCAGATAGCCATAGCCGCCCAACGTCTGAATCGCCGCATCCGTTGCCCTCACCGCAACACTGCTTGCGTGCAGCTTCGCCATAGAAGTCAACATGGAATCCGTCCTGTTCTGGTCGATTGTCCACGCCGCCTTGTATGTCAACAGTCTTGCAGCCTCGATTTCGGATGCAGTTTGGGCTAGTTTGGCTCCTATCTGCTGAAACCGTATTATCTGCTGCCCCGCGGATTCTCTTTTTTGGGCATACTTTAGCGCGATTTCGAGGGCTCCCTGTGCTGTTCCCACAGCCTGAGCCGCGATGACCGTTCTGCTTACTGTAAAAAAGTCTATGGCGTGGCTGAAACCGTTTTCCATTTCGCCTAGGAGGCTGTCGGGGATTACTTTCACGTCCTTGAAGTCTACCTGTCCTGTTGTTATGCACCTGATTCCCATCTTGTTCGACAATTTCGTAACCGCCAATCCGTCCACATCCTTGTCTACTATGAAGAGGGACTGGCTCCTGCGTGGACTCTCGGTGCTGCCTGTTTGGCACAAAACAATAAAGAAGTTGGCTATGGGCGCGTTTGTTATGAGCGTTTTTGTTCCATTTATCGTCCATTCTTTTCCCTGCTTAACTGCCCTCGTATCGACCGTTGATATGTCTGTTCCGCGGGCTGGCTCCGTAAAGGCGGCGGCGGATATTGTGTCTCCGCGGCAAAGGGGCGGAAGATACCTTAGTTTTTGTTCTTCTGTTCCGTTGAGGATGATTAGGTCGCTTCCGAAGGTTCCAATCATGCATGCCAGCCCCAGAGACGAATCTGCCCTGCACATCTCCTCCATGGCTAAGCAAGCTGCCAGGTACCCCTGTCCCCCGCCTCCATACTTTTCTGGAACAAACATGTTAGAGAATCGTTGCTTTGCAGCCTTCCTGTAAAGTTCCATCGGAAACGCTTCTTTTTTGTCCAGCTCCAGTGCATAGTCTGGATTAAATTCTTTTTCGCAGAATGTTCTGACAGAATCTTTGAGGTTCAGTTGCTGTTTGGTTAGCCCGAAATCCATCAGAATTCACCAACAGACAATCTGAAGGTGACATGGAGGATAAAACTGTTCTCGAACCAGAAAAAACGCGTTTTCTTATAGCTTATCTGTCCTGGTACATTTTGTCTAGGGTTACTCTTAATTGACGTATTTCCTGTTCTATATCGTTTACTTTGGCTTGGAGGTTGTTAAGTGAATCCGTGAATCTTACCTGATTTTCGAATGCTGTTATGATGTCGTTTCCATGGTTTTTGAAGCCCTTAATCACGAACTCCAACAGAAACAGGAACTCGTTGTCCTTTTGGCTAAGTTGCCCTCTTGCCCTGAAACCATCCAAGAAAGCTTTAGCCTTCACATACGCTTCATCATTATCTCTTCTGGTCTTCTGTAATCTCTGGAGCGCTTCGTCTTGATCCATGAAAACTTCCCTTCTCTGCCAAATTTATTCTTTATACATTTAATATTTAAGTTAAACTTTGAAAAAAAGACAAACCCCTAATTCTGCCGGCCAGACATCCATTTTTCTGTTATTGGAGCGATTGCCTGTTCGGTTTCGGAATTGGACCTGCGGTAAGTTTATTAACTTTCAACTGTATATTAAGTATTAAGACTCAATTTCCTTTTCGAAGGAGGAAATAAAATGTCTAACCCAAAACAAAAACAGAACCTAAAACAGCGGGTGGCATTGATGGAAGAAGAAATACTCAACTTGTCGGGAAACGAGAGAGCCAAAGCCCGAACAGAATACCACAAACTTTTGCAATCTTATAGCAAAGAATGCGGGCTGGAAGAACCAATTTATCTCAGAAGAGCCTAACACGTGAACTGTTAATCGCGTTTTTTCGTGTTTGGTTGTGAAGTAAAAACTGCTGTATTAATAAGAGACGAAGTTATATTTTTAGTGTAGAAGCCTCTTAGTGGATTTTGACAAGACTCTGAGTTTTTGTCGTTTATTTTGAGTTTTCTACGGTATACTATTGGGTAAATGAGGGGGAATTAAAATTTGTCTGTGTATGGGATTCAATTCGTGATGCAAGGTCGGCTTGTTCGTAAACTCGCGAAAGCGGGAGCTGTTTCTGTGGAAAAAGCTGTAACGTTTGAAGAGGCTAAGCTTGATGAGCAGGAGCAGTATTGGTTAGACTATTTTGCGGGAGTTTTTCTTGGCAAAATAAAGAAGACAGAAAACGATAGGTATTACCTGGGAAATCAATATTCGCTTGTTGACTAGCCAAGAACATGATTTGTTGTTGATTGTGGGTGGGAGAATAGGTTGTCTGACTTTAGAAACGAAGCTCTAGTTTGCTCAATTGATTTGATGGAGAAAGAAATTCTTTATTTTACTGGCATGAAAAGAGCGGTAGCCCGAACAAAATATTTTAGGCTTCTAAAATCGTGTAAAGGTGAATCTAACTTAGAAGAACCGATTTATCTCAGACGAAAATAGCCTATGTCGAATGTTCATAATAAGAAATGGGCTCCTCTGTTTGTGCTCTAGCCTGTTAAAATGTTAGAAGAAACTGTTTTGTGTTGTTGCTTGAAAAAACAGAAAAAAT
>Ga0307423_1000484_pt1 | contig 26728 bp, 31 predicted proteins | sample SalMarWE160310MG_FD_202154 | JGI IMG/M metagenome (GOLD analysis project Ga0307423, IMG submission 202154) | Salt marsh sediment microbial communities from the Plum Island Ecosystem LTER, Massachusetts, United States - WE1603-10 | ecosystem: Environmental > Aquatic > Marine > Intertidal zone >... | reverse complement strand
AGAGATATTCCGCGCCAATCAAAGGGTATGAGAATGCTGTGGATACCGCTCGTGAGTTGATAACGAATTACCCTGATGTTATTATACTTCCAGAAGATGCGGCGGTGGAACGTGACGGAGGTAGGGTGGATTGTGAGTTTACTGAAATGAACGATGATCCATTTCTCGATATTGGATCCAGAACAGCAGTAAAATACGGACAACTCATTGCAAACTCTGCGGTTGTTTTCGCTAATGGACCAATGGGTTACTTCGAAAAAGATGTGTTTGCTTCAGGGACTGAAATGATACTTCAAGCTATTGCTGATTGTAATGGTGTGACAGTTGTTGGAGGGGGACATATGGGTGCTATGGCTAATAAAATGCAGCTCGAATCAAAAATTACACATATCAGTACAGGTGGAGGAGCAACTATCAATTTCCTCACAGGTAAGAAATTAGACCTTGTATTAGCCCTCGAAAATGCTGCGAAAAGGATGTGATTAATTTACAAATCCTTCAGGACATCATTATTTGGTTTAGTCAGGAACCAATAGTATGGATGATTACCGTATATCTGGTTATCATCAACTTTCTTGCACTTATGACCATGTGGTGGGATAAAAGAAGAGCTAGAAATGATGGATGGAGAGTTAGTGAGGTAACTTTACTTATCATGGGATTCGTTGGTGGTGCAATAGGTTTGATTATTGGAATGTTTAGATTTCATCATAAAACAAGAAAAAGAGCATTCCAGATCATCTCGATAATTGGACTGGTTGTATCATTCCTCTTCTATTGGATTGAATTCAGAGCAATACTATGGAATCTATATTTGATATAGTAAATCGAATTAGTATGAGAATGGAGCCCCAGGCGCGAATTGAACGCGCGACCTGCTGATTACAAGTCAGCCGCTTTGACCGTATCTGTGATTATCAAAGATACTATAGCCTCTAAGCCACTGGGGCAGTTCTAAAACTGCGTGGGAGCATTATTGTTTTAAAAGCTGCCCCTGTAGACCTAACTTTTCCGGTGTATCACTTGTCATGATAGACATTATCGATAATGATTGCATATGCAAGTAACATCAATCTTGGAGCATTCGGGTCTAGGACATGAATTACATAGCGATCTTTGAAGTTGAACATAGGAGCAAATACATCTCGCCATTTATCCCCTTTCTTGATTTCAGCATAGACCTTGTTTTTGTCTTTGGGATGTGTTATCGTAAAGTTCCACTTCGTGATACCGCCTTGTGCTTTGTAAATCATATTCTCTTCGGGATCATACATATCAATTGAACCTCTGAATGCAACCACAGGTTTCTTGCCACGACCAATGAGCTCTCCATCCGGGGTCTTTACATCATATATAGGACGAACGCCTATCAACTTCTTATTGATTATACAAAGTATAGATTCATCGGGATTCATTAATTGAATCTCAGCTCTCATTGAGATGAGTTTTCTTTTCATTATCCCAACCTTTTCGCCTTGTGGATTGAAGATGTCGCCACCACCAAATTTCCATGCTTTTTCATGCATCACATAATGTTCAATTGAAGGGTCTAATAGACTCATAATAGTTCACCTAACAATCTACTATAGAAAATTGTATTCAAATTAAGAAAACTGTGATGGAATTATATTGAACTTATCAGTCCTGAGGAGCAAAAATCGTCTTCTGGGGGTATAAATCAAGGTTATGTTTATGAGTGACTGTGCGCAAATATCCAGTAAGGACTCAGTCCTTATTGATTAAACCGTATCACACGTGTGTCTTACAAACTCTAATGCTTACGAGAAAAGTAAAATAGCATACAGAAGTGCATTAGGACTACGTATCAGTAGGTGAAAGCAATTGCAAACAGATTATTCGAACTTCATGGAATCCATTGTAGATTTATTTAGACCCATAGCCCAGTTCTTTCAAAGCATTGGAATCCCATTTGGTGAAGTAGCATGGATCTTCATCATCATATTTACCCCAATGCTCCTGATAATTATCCTACTGGTAGTTCGTGGTCGGCGTCGTGGTGGATCGGATTTAGATGAAGGTGTCAAGAAAATCATAGCTTCAACTGGAGACGTTTCAAGTGGAATGGCTGGCGTCAAGAAAGTCAAGTACATCAGGACGCCGGCAGAGGCTCTTGTTTTTCTCAAAGTTGAAGAAAATGCAATTCAGCAGGCATTATCTGCCGTAGATTATTATGCTCAACAAGGCGAGATGGATGAATCTCTGAAAACCAAATTCATCCAAACTTATCAAGATCGCTTAGATGTAGTTCGTAGCGCTATAGCAAAAGATGAAGCATTCAAAGAGATTGTTGACACCTCCTCGGCAGTAGACCGAGCTCGTTCTGATTATCTTCAAAAACTTGCAGCAATGTCAGGTACAGCCGTAGAAACTGATGACAGCGATAAAGCTGGCCCTTCAAGTGTAGGAATGCCAGATAAAACTACTACAACCACTCCTAGTGGAGGAACGCCGAGCGGAGAAGCCCCAAGTGGTGGCAGTGCACCTGGTGGAGGACCTCCAGGTGGTGGGCCTCCTGGTGGCAGTGCACCTGGTGGAGGACCTCCAAGTGGTGGGCCCCCTGGTGGCAGTGCACCAAGTGGTGGAGTCCCAAGTGGTGGCGCTCCTGGTGGAGGACCTCCAGGTGGTGGCGCTCCTGGTGGCAGTGCACCAAGTGGTGGTGCTCCTGGTGGAGGACCTCCAGGTGGTGGTACACCCGGTGGTGATGCTCCTGGCGGTGGTGCACCCGGTGGTGACGCACCAAAAACAGCTGGTGGGAAAAGTTCACTCCAATCAGAGATGCTTCAAGAAATGGAACGTCTTAAGGCACTCATGGGTGGAGATTAGCAAGAATATTACTAATCCTGTACAATGTAATCACTTGGAATGGAACAAGTTTCCGATTCCATTGTTATTAGGCAGTCCACATACAGTATAGTATGAATCCAGAAAAGTGGCTCCTGATAGATGGAAAAGTACACAAACTTGTCGACATCTTTGACAACGAACAAGACGCTAATAATTTTGCACTTGCATTGCAAGATAATTGCTATGCTACAATTTTCCAGATGAAAAACGGAAAATGGGGTGTATATTGGAGACCTCGTACTGGTATTTTATGTCCATACGGTGTTGTTTAGACCGACAAAGAAAATAACAATTCAAAAATCTGTTTCTCGGAAACCTTTTTGGTGGATTCGTTCCAGTCCTTGACCGGAGTCTATCAAGATGTCTAATGTCAAGTTAAATGCTGGTAAGAGTGCCATCGGATTAATTCCCGAAAAGGGACCAATTGGCCTTGGAAGTGGGTCTACTGTAGCCATCTTTGCAAAAGAGTTGGGCCGAAGAGTCGCATCTGGCGAGGTTGATGTGTCAGTAGTTCCAAGTTCTTATCAAGCATACCAGCTTGCAATTGATTTTAACATTCCACTAACCAATCTTGACATAAACCCTGAGCTTCTTCTTACCGTCGATGGTGCTGATGAAGTGGATAAGGATCTTAATCTCACAAAAGGAGGCGGAGGTGCACTCTTCCAAGAAAAAGTAGTGGCTTCCGCATCAAAGAAGCTAGTCATTATTGTGGATGAAACAAAACTTGTAGAGAAATTAGCATCCAGGTTCTTAATACCAGTAGAGGTATTACCATTTTCCTTAGGTGTAGTCAAGAGAACAATCACAAAAATGGGTATTGATCCCATTGTCCGTCAAGCTCAGAAGAAAATGGGTCCTGTAGTAACAGATAATGGTAATTTCATTATTGACTTAAAATTTCCAAAACCAATTGACAATCCTGAACAGGTCGCAATTGATTTAAAGATGATTCCAGGTGTTGTGGAAACAGGACTCTTCATAGGTATGGCTGATGAAGTTCATGTTGGGACAGAAGAAGGTGTTTACATTCTAAAGAAGTGAACTTATTGATACATTGACCAGAATCTTCGGAACTTTTCTGTATATGATAGCACCTCAGTAGAATCAACATATTGATTAATTGCTCCAAGATACTTTGGTAATTGCTTCACTTCATCATCTTCGATTTTCGCATGGATTGCATCAGCAAACTTGTCTGCGTGAATTATCATGAATGGGCGATTGTGAAACTGTGATACTTCGGTGGTTAAAGAATCTGTAATTCTCAATTCATTATGCAACTTAGCCACATACTCGTATGCTCTAATTAGATGATTTTGGCGTTCTTGCCATGTGCTGGCATCCATAATTTCGTTGAATAAAGGTGTGAGAGTCTTTGAACTCTTGAGCTTGGAAAAGGCGGTACCAAACCATTTGATGTAAGGTGCGTATTTCCGCTCCATTAGGAAACAGAGACTCATGATGTCACTAATCTGTCGTGTTGCAACAATTCGAGAGCCTAATTCATCTCCAACTTGACCACACCTACCCATGAATGCAACTTCTTGAGCTATCCTCTCCCATTGATTTGATAGTAAATATAACCACAAATCATGGGGATAATATTCTAATTTCTCTACTATTGTTTTCATTTTCTCTAATCCATCATGAAAGATTCGTCCATTTGCAATGCTCAGAAGTACCTGTTGTGGCAGCACTAACCAGTCTATGATTCGAAGTTCCTCTGTTGGGTTGAAACCAAGATACCCAATGAAGAAACCACCAACAGTATCGATTGTGATTCCATGATTTACTGGTCCATTATCAATAGGACTCATTCCTGATGAACCATCTTCATTATGCCTGAAGTTGGTAGGAAATTCCCGTATTTCATATGGTAAGTTTTCACGAAGTTTGATGTCAAGTTCTTCTTTTACTGAGCCATAGTCAGAATCTTTCAAGAAAATCTGCAATTTGGGTCCCCAATCGTGATCCATTGATTGTGCTGTATCATACCCCAAAACATCAGAACCATGTCCAATACGAACAGCAGAATAGACAAGTTCCGGGAAGTGCTCGTCCATGAAAGGTTTCACAGCTTCTTCATAGAAAGCCTCACTCAGGTCCAACCCTGGTAAGAAATCATAGAGCGGGTGATCTTCATCACTCATCCATTTATCTCCATTTTTAATATTATCATTGTGGAATTTGGATTTTGCGGCTTGCATTAGAAAGTGGCGGGCCCGCCCGGATTCGAACCGGGGATTACTAACTTACACCAGACTAGATGATTAGTCTCTAGGAGGCTAGTGCCCTATTGACCTCTTTTGAGTAACTAACTCAAAGGTCCAGGCTAGGCCACGGGCCCGTGAGTTTGAGCGAGTGAAGAGTGCATTGTTAAAGTTTTTGCAGAACCCATAATATCACTGTGCAATCTTTGCAGTAATACTGGCCCCTTCTTCCATTTCATCAACGAGCATACTACCTTGTCGAGTCTTGATTCTTATCGCGCTCTCTCCATTTCGCCCAACAACTGTTGTAAATAAGTAACTGTCCCCAGCAAATACTTCAATTCTCTGTTTAGCATACTTGCTTCCTGAATAGATTGTGACTTTTTTCTTGTTATAACTGACAGAAATTGGTACACTTTCTCCAGGTGCTCCTCTTCCTCTGGGGTATCCTTCTTTTCTTCCAGCAGGAACCATGCTACCTCTTACTGGTACAACTACCTTTTCACCACCAAAAGAGAACATCTCATATTCCAAGACACCATGTTCAAATTCTCGAACCTCTACAACCGGTCGAGCCAAATCTCTCTGTGTGCCTCCCATTCCTGTGGGGAGTTTTACTTTCAGTGACATCGCCGAAACCTTAGCTACTTTTCCATCCTCTATGTGAACGACAGTATCTACAGTACTAGGAACCTGTCCCAATTCAACACGACCACCAAGAATTAACCTTTGAAGAGAATCAATAGCTGAGCCTGCATGTACAACCCCAACCATTCCAACTCCTGCAGAACGAAGATCGGCATATGCTTGAAAATCAGAATTCTTACGCAACTCATCATAGATGACATAGTCGGGACGTACAAGCAATAGAATATCAGCTGCTTTCTCCATACTACCATCAAGTGGAGAATATTGAACTATTGACTCCTCTACCTGTAAGTCTCTAGGTTGTTCTAGTGTTTTGACTACATTACCTTTACTACTGTAAAATTCTGCTAATGCTGCTGCGAACGTACTTTTCCCCGAACCTGGTGAACCTGATATCAATATTCCCTCCGCTCGCGATTCAAGCCGGTTCATCATCTTTGGACTGAGCTGGTAATCTTCCAAACTTAATTTGACAATAGGTCGAATAGCAGAGATTTCCATCTTATCAGCAAATGGTCGTCGTGCTATCGCAATTCTCAGGTTTCGAAGCTGGACAACTGTTGCCCCTTCTTCCTCAATCTCGATGAAGGAGTCATTATCATTTTCCGCTGATGTGAGAATCGCTTCTGCTAAGATGTCAAGTTCATCATATGTTAGAATTCGATCTGAAAGTTGAACTAATTCCCAGTTTCCAGGTTCACCTCTCTTGGCTCGTGGAGGATTCTTTTCAACCAAATGCACACTCATTGTTCGATTATCAAAAAATGCTTCGAGAGACAGTATCTCATCCTCATATGGATAATCATCGTCATCACTCATTGTTCATCACCACTAAGATTTCGCAAAGTTGATTGTGCCACCTTGTAGAAATTCACTTCTCCATTTTGATCTACCAGAGCAAAAACTAGATCCTTTCTAGAACCTGCAGCCGTGTTAGTTACCAAATCTAAATCACTTAGAGATATTGGTACGCCCTCTTTTAGAACATACACAAGCTCCTTTGCATTTGCATCTCCCGGTTTATCTCCTCGAGCATAAACTCGAAAACCTATTCCACTACCAAATCCCTTTCGTACTGCATAACCTCTACTTCTGAGGTCTCTAAATACAAGATAGCGAATCCAGAGGTCTGGGTCTCCTTCTAACAGACTATTTACAATATAATCTGATCCTATTATTTCTCCTGAAGGAATTGATGCAATTGCTCTCTTTCGTTCGATTAGATGAAGAAGTTCAACAGGTTCCAATTCAAGTTTATTCCCATCAATACGAGTGCCATAGAATCCCTGCTGTGATAGTCGGTCTGCATCCTCACTGGCAACAAGACCTTTTCCATTCTCAAAGACAACATTCGCAGGATCTTCTTCAGGTTCTTGAGATTCTTCTTCGACATCATTTTCCTCCTCTTCTTCGAGGATATCTTCTTCAAGAGAACTGCTTTTTTCTTTCGACAACTCGTATTCGCCTACTTTGTCTAGCCCGATAAGTATCGTGAAAAACCTTCGCCCTGCCACAAAAACTAAAGCCACCATAGGTTGAGCTACTCCTGTGACCGGCCAAAGTTTCGTAACTGAAATCAGGGAATTCATTGCAGATACAAAGAAGATTGCAATTCTTGGTATTGGTAATGATTTACGTACAGATGATGGTCTTGGGCTGTATATTGTGGACTCAATCAAGTTTGATAACCCTAATGTTATGATTGAGAATGTAGGGTCTGTCCCAGAAGGATTTGCGCGTCCTTTGGCTGAATTCGGAGCTAAACGGGTCATCATGATTGATGCAGCAGATATGAGAAAACCACCTGGTCATATCGAACTTGTCACAAAAGACCGAATTGGTGGTATCAGTATCAGTACACATAGTATGCCTCTATCTTTCTTGATGATGTATCTTGAGCAAGAAACTGGAGGCGAAACAATACTTCTTGGTGTTCAGCCGAAAAGCATACAGTTCGGTGAGGGTCTTACTCCTGAAATCAAAGAGGTTGCAGAGGATATAATTGCCAGTTTTGAAAGATTACTAGAAGAACATTACAAGGATTGAGAGAAATGTACCGGACAATTGAATGGCTTGAAGACTCTTCACAAGTTCGTCTTGTAGATCAGACCAAACTCCCACTGGTTTTGGAACATATAGTAACTGGCAGTCATGAGCGGATTGCCAAGTCCATTAAGATAATGGAAATTCGTGGAGCTCCGGCAATCGGAGCTGCAGCAGGAATGGGTATGGCTCTTGCGGCAATTGAGAGTAAAGCCAGAACTAAAGGAGAGATGATGGAATTTTTAGAAAAAGCAGCTAACACCCTCAATACCAGACCAACAGCTGTCAATTTAACATGGGCTACTTCACGAATGTTAGAAGTTGCAAAGAATACTGATGGTAGTGTAGATGAGATTGTCAAAAGGCTTGTCGATGAAGGAAAGGAAATCGCTGAAGAAGATGTTCGAATGTGCAGGGCCATAGGTGAACAAGCTCTTTCTCTCATAGAACCTGGTTATACAATCCAGACAATTTGTAATGCAGGGTCTCTTGCCACAGTTCATCTTGGTACCGTAGGTGCAGTTGTCCGGGTCGCTCACGAAACATACAATGGTGATATCAAGGTATATGCCGCAGAAACCAGACCACGCCAACAAGGAGCCCGTCTTACTACATACGAATTCATGGAAGATAATATTGATACCACACTAATCACAGATGGGATGATTGGTACTGTTTTTCGCGAAGGACGAGTTGATTGCTGTGTTGTGGGAGCTGATAGAATACTACGAACAGGTCATGTAATCAATAAAATCGGAACATACACTATGGCAATCACAGCAAAATACCACAATATTCCCTTTTACTCAGTCGCACCTGCATCGACAGTAGATATGATAACCAATCCCGAAGATGTTGTTATCGAAGAACGTGACCCTGATGAGATTCGTATTATCAATGATCAATATGTCACAGTTCCAGATGCAAAGGTATACAATCCTGCCTTTGATATGACTCCACCCGAGTTAATAGATGCCATAATCACCGATAGGGGCGTTGTCAGAAACCCAACTGAGGAAAAGATGAGAAAACTCTTCGAAAAAGAGTGAAAGAGTGGGATGTTGAAACATTGAAGGAGGTCCAGCTCACCTGTCAACTGGTAGATGGGACCACCATCAAGAAGTCAGTTGGTACTGACCCAACACGGATATCTTTGACGAGAAATAGTCTGAAAGAGATTGATTTTACTCCTTTACATTCATGTGACCAACTAATTTGGTTAGATATTTCTCACAATCAATTGAAGGAGGTTGATCTCTTACAGCTTGGACTAAAATGTAGAGTGGAACGCCTCTCAATATCATATAATCCACTCAGAACTATTGATTTAGAGCCACTGAAGGGTTGGAAACATCTGAAAATCCTAAGACTGACCGGGTGTGAACTTGATACAATTAATCTGGAACCACTTGCCGAGTCGAAGTATTTAGAACAACTATCGCTAGCATACAACAATCTGAAAGAGATGGATTTCTCTCCCCTTGCATCCTGTTCCAACTTAGAACTTCTTACAATAAACAGAAACAGGTTTGAACATCTTGACCTGAAACCTCTTGCTCACTGTTCTCAGATGAAAACATTGAATATTGGAGATAACAGATTACAAATTATTGACCTATCCCCTTTAGCATACTGTAAGAACCTGTACTCTCTAGTCATCAACAAGACTCCCCTAGAATCAATTGATCTTAGCCCTCTTGAAAGTCTAGTCAATTTACAAGGTCTAAATCTAAGTGAGAACCTATTCAAAACAGTGGATCTTCGCCCATTACAATTCTGTAATGATATGTACGAAGTAAATCTTGAGAGTAATCCCCTGGAGTCATTGATTGTGTCAAAGGGAATCAGATGCGCTGCGCTCAAGTTGACTGCAGACAAAGAAACTGAAATGATTGAAAAGTAATACACGCAAATTACTGTTCCCAAATCTCGGTGGAATCCTTTCTACGATATCTATCTCTGAGTTCCAAGACACCTGAAATGAGAACTAATATGAAACCGAATGGTATGAGTAATAACCAAGTTGTAGCAATTATAACTGGGGTTGAATGGGTGACTGTCCCCGGAGAAATATAGTTATTATCACGGGCAAGCATCATGAATATCTCATTGGCAACAAAGCCCTCTAGAGCTATAACCAACCCCAGAACGGCTAGAGCAATCCGTTTTTCGTTCATATCCCTTTCAATACAATTACTTCAAATCCATATGATTCTAGTTTTAGAACATAGGCTGACAAAGAGATATTATATGGATTGGTGGCGGGCACGTCAGGATTCGAACCTGAGACCTCCAACTTCGAAGGCTGGCGCCTTATCCAGGCTAGACTACGTGCCCTTAATCTCGCCTTAGGTGATTTCCACTTAAGGACTTCTGTTTGTTACTCCTTTCCTAATTTTTTACTCCAAACTTCTATGAAGTTTTCAAGAGACCTGTCATACGTTCTCTCTGCATCGGCTGGAAAGAGGCACCCTGGCAATTCTTGGTTTTTCCAATGATATTGTAAACAATCACAACAATATCCATTTCTTGAGCATCCTGGATATGTACAGGTACATCGTTCTTTGTTCTTCTCAACATTGCATATTCTGCCAGTCATAGTATAACACATGTTATTCTTAGTTCCACAAGTTAAAACCGTTTGGTCAGGTCGGCAGGCTAATAGAGACCATGGTACACAATGGGCCTCGTAATGAGTTTCAACAAATGGTTCGAAGAAATCCCTACGGGAATTGATGGAGCACCACTACCACAGGATCGAATTAACATTTTAGAACAGATTCTGCATGAGAAATTCAATCACGGATACGTCATAGAGTCTGTTAACCGCTTAAAGAGCAAAAAGAACACTGTAATTTCATTGAACATCACTCCAAAAAATGCAGAAACTCGTACTTTGGTTGCAAAGATGTTCATTGCAGGTCGGTTCAAGAATGAACTCTCAATTCTCAAATCAAGCTGGTCACACGGTCTAGCGGTTCCCGAGGTTTTCGAGGCACGGGAAGATGTGATTCTTATGAATTTCATCTCAGGAGAGACTCTTGTTGATAGAATTAATCGCACCTTTGAGCCTCATCTCATAGACAAGCTTGCAGAATGGTATTACAATTATCATAGAGTCCATGGACAAATCAAAGGAGATCCTCGGCTAAGAAATTTTATCGTTCACAACGATCAGATCTTTGGCGTTGACTTTGAGGAGTCACGCGAAGGCCTCTGGATGGTTGATATTGCTGGTGTGTGTGCTAGTCTGTTAGACACAGATCCAATCTTTGATCTACGGAAACGTACACTTTCTTGGAGATTTTTGGAGAAATATCTCTCACTCTTTCCAGTACCGCCACGAAATGAAACAGTGTATACTGATTTCATTACAGTAATAGCTGATACATTACTACAGACATCACAGTGGCGTGAAGATAGGAAGATATTGGAACTCTCAGAGAAAATTCGAGCTGAGGGACTGTCTACCGACTGAATCCTTTCTTGTCGCTCCCTAAGGTTCTTAACATGGTTCATCCCACATCGAAGTATACGACCATGCATATCGCTCAGAGATGATGGAGAGTATTGTGAACCATGGACCGGCAAAAGTTAGCATTGGTACTATCGGTCATTACGATACTAGTTGTGAGTTCCACAACTATTGTATTCTTCTTTGGGTTGACTGAGGATGACACAATTAATTTCTACGTATTTGGGGATTCTCAGGGATATCAAGGCGGAGTAGAACAGATTGTTACAGCAGCAAATCTCTACAGACCTAATTTCATCTTCCATTGTGGAGACCTCACACCGTTTGGACAAGAAAATCAATACCAGGCTATAAAGACAGTCCTAGATCAGTCGATGGTACCTGTATATACAACAATTGGAAATCACGATGTCAAAAATGGCGGCGGCAAGTTATATGAGGAGTATTTTGGGACTTCTAGATACTCTTTTGATATAGGTCCTGCTCATTTTACAGTATTCAATACTTCTTCCGGTGATATTTCTTCTCAAGAATTCTCTTGGCTCGAACAAGACCTTACACAGACTGATGCTGAATTCAGGTTCGTTTTCACTCATATTCCTCCTTTCGATCCACGAACTGGAGAAGATCATTCATTAATCAATTCAACAGCAAGTACCCAGTTGATGTCACTTTTTGAAGAACATGATGTTGACGTAGTCTTCACTGGTCACATCCATGTGTACAATGAAACGACAATCAATGGTGTCCGATATGTCATAACTGGTGGTGCAGGAGCTAGTCTTTACGCTGACGAAGATAGTGGTGGAATATATCACTACACGAACGTCACACTCCATAAAGGCAATCTCATTATTGAACCAGTAATTCTTGATACCCCCTCACTTCCAAGAGATGTAGTTGCAGTCAGAGGTCTTGTTGAAGATGTGACTCTATCCCTTGCTGATCTTCTTCAGATGGGTGTAATTACTGGATATTCATCATTTCAAAACCAATATGACAATTGGAGAGGCCATGGAACCTATAGTGGGATTGCAATATCGGAACTAGTTGAACTAGTTGGAGGAATGGGAATCAATGATACCCTAGTTGTAAGGTCGTTTGATGGCTATGCTCAGGAATTCAGCTATTCAAACGTCTATCCTAATGCAACTTGGGCCGAAATTCAAGGGTCAATGATTCTTTCTTATGCCTATAACGACACTTCAGTTCTCGATTGGGCGGATGGTATGCGACTTGTTATGATTCCGCCCGATGGAGGATACAGTAACGCCGATGCAATTCAGACCTCGGAAACTGGTGATGTAATATCTGCGGGTGCTCGATGGGTCAGATTTGTATCATTAATTGAGGTGATTTCAGGATGAATTCTTCAATATCTACACGAGATATTGTTACCATTGCGATTCTTGCCTCGCTAGGTGGAGCACTCAGTACATTCGTAGGTTACCTTGGAAATCTCATCAATCTTGCTTTAGGCGTACCATTTGGTGCTGGTCAATTCATGGCTGGACTGCATGTTTTCTGGCTTGTATTGATTCGAGTCATTGTACCCAAACGTGGTGTTGGTACTGCAGGTGGTTTACTCAAAGGCATGATTGAGATGTTCACAGGAAGCACACATGGTATTGTGATAGTTGTAGTATCATTAATTCAAGGATTTGTTGTGGATATTGCTGCTTCAGCAGCTGGTAATACCGAAAATCCAAAAGATAGTTCTCGAATTACATGGTGGTTGGGAGCTGGTGTCGCTTCTGCTGTGAATGTCATTGTATTACAGTTATTTTATTTCACAGGTGCACCATTTCTGTATATTTTCGTGATCTCTATCCTAGCTTTCTGTTCAGGTATCATCTTTGCTGGATATTTTGCATGGGAAACCTTGGAATTCTTGAACGATGCAGGAACAATTACAGGATTTCAGAGCGCAAAACCTGTTCTTACAAATAATACACCAAAATCAATTGCATACCGAAATTTACCTGCGATTGCTTTTGTTTTGTTTCTCACTGTGGGGTCTCTCTACTACACTACCAATATCGCACATGTTTTCGCAGATCCATACTCCTGTGAAGTAAGAGGTCTCGTTGACAGTCCGTTCTCTTTCTCACTAGAAGATTTTGCAGGTTCTGAAGTCACTATCGAGGCTGAGCTCATTGGAGCGTACACACATATTCAACCTACTAATTATACAGGTGTGCTCGTCAGCACAATACTCCAACAAGCAAGTGTGCAAACTGGAGCAGTTGGAGTTCAAATTATTGCTAAAGATGGATACTCAATATCTCTTGACATCGCTAGTGTAATGATTGATTCGGAATTATTACTTTCCAGAGGTAATGATGGGCTCTGGTTAATTGCAGGGAACTATGATGGCTCAATGTGGGTCCGTCAAGTAATTTTGCTACAAGTATACTAGGTGAAAATAATGTTAGAATCTCAGAATATATCCTTCTCATATGATGGAAAAACAGAGATTCTCAGGTCGGTGAACTTACAAATCCGTCAGGGTGAAGTTGTAATACTAACAGGTCCAACAGGTTCAGGAAAATCTACCTTGGCCAAGTGTCTATCTGGATTCATTCCAAGAAGTATAGATGGAGAATTCTCTGGTGAAATTAAAATAGATAGTGAAAATACAAGTGATTATACAATTGCAGAATTCTCACGATTAGTTTCTCTCGTACAACAAGATCCAGATAGTCAAATCTGTACACTGAAGGTAATTGATGAGGTGGCTTTTGGACCAGAAAACTATGAATTTGACATAGAAACTATCGAAAAAATCATACAATCTGCATTATTGGCTGTAGATACACTTCATCTTCATAATCGTAATACGCACACCCTTTCAGGAGGCGAAAAACAAAGACTTGCAATAGCCTCCATGCTTTCATGTCAACCAAAATATCTCATTCTTGATGAACCATCAGCTAGCTTAGACCCAAAAGGAGTCTTATTACTCAGAAAAATTCTTACTGAATTGAAAGACAAGAATGTGGGTGTGCTATGCATTGAACATAATCTTGACGCGATTCGACCTGTTGCAGATCGTATTCTTTCAATATCAAGTGGTACGATAACTAACTGGATTCCGATTGAAGGAAGAATAACTACTCAACCGGCACGAAATTCTGTTCAAGAAGATTCTCCACTCCTTACCTTAGAACAAGTCAGTTTCTTCTATGATTCCACCCAAGTTATTCATGATATCAGTATGAACATCCACCAAGGAGAAATTATCGCCCTCATGGGAGAAAATGGTTCTGGAAAAACGACATTGGTTTCTCTTCTTGGAGGATTACTTGAACCTAATAACGGACATGTAGCTTTTGGAAAAGTTACTATGTCTAATATTGATAGAAAGGATATTGCAAAGAGAATTTCAGTTGTTTTTCAGAACCCAAATCATCAAATTTTCGAGAGAACTGTTTGGAAAGAGCAGATATTGTCCTCTGAAATTCTGAATGAAATGTACGAAGATACTGTTGAGAGATCAACAGACCTTCTGAAAGCAGCAGGTCTTGGTAATTTCCTGGATCGGAATCCTTTCTCTCTCAGCCACGGTCAGAAAAGACGGCTCAATATTACATCCTCGATAGCCCATTTACCTGACATTTTGTTGTTAGATGAACCATTTATTGGTCAAGACCAAGATGGACGTGAGTTCATCTCCAATATAATCACAGAAACAGCTAGTGCAAATGGAGCGGTTCTTATTGTTACTCATGATTCAAATTTTGCGAAAAATTACTGTAACCGCGTGATTTTCGTTGAAAATGGTTCAATTCTTTTGGATGGATCTCCAGAAATCGTGTTACAACGATTGGGAGAGATTGGTCATAGCGAATATTCTGAATTAAGGGAGCAGTCTTAGATGACTAATCAAATAAAATTCATGCAAAATGGTGAAAGAGTCAACCCCCTGTTGAAGCTGTTTCTACTAACCTTAACCATTTCAGGGATACTGATTTACCCAAGTTGGCGTCTTAGTTCTATACTTTTAGTAATTGTATTACTACTATTCCGAGTAAATAGAGTATCATTGAAAATCTCCCGAAATCGTACCAGATTCATCATCATTTTCTCACTCTTACTATTGATTTTTCAAGTTCTTATTACTGTGAATGGAACTGTTCTTGGATTTGTTATACCACAACTGAACAATTTTGGTCCATTTTTCCCAATAACTGATTATGGAATTGAACGAGGTCTATCTTTAGCATCACGATTTCTTCTTGTTGTTCTTTCAAGTATGCTTTTTGTCGCAGTTACCGATCCAACTTTGTTGGCCCATTCCCTGACTCGGTTGAGAATTCCGTACAGGTATAGTTTTGCTCTTGTCATCGCATTAAGATTCTTACCGTTATTCGACTCTGAAAATCAGATAGTACGATTGGCACAGAAATCAAGAGGTATTCAACCTGAGGTTGGGGGATTACGGAAAATTCTCAGAACAATTCAATATACATTCTTCCCACTCCTAGTTTCTTCATTATCCCGAGTTGAAGCTCTGTCAATATCTATGGATGGACGGGGTTTTGGTTATAGTGAAAATCGAACATATTTCAGAAAATCGAACTGGAAAATCTCTGACACATTGCTCACAGTTGGTGGGTTGGCATTTATTCTTCTATGCTCTATGCTTGCCACAGGATACTTACCATTGCTATCTACGATAATCTAAATCTGCACAAAGGAAAGTAGATCGGGTGGTAGCCTGACTTCACATTCACTTCCTCTTGGTGCAAACTCTGGATATGGCACTCTTTTTTCGTAGAATGTTGAGCCAACTCCCTGGCAAATCTGTGAATTTTCATCAAAATACCTACAATCCATACAGGCTAAGCTATGGTCAAGTGAACGTTGCACTGGAACTTCTACAAAATTAGCTATTTTCCTGTTCCAAGTTCGTAACATTCTGGTGGCTCTCATACACACTAATCTTGTCAAGAACCTATAAACTCCCCAAAGTCAAACCGTTTCTTCTAGCAAGGATATAAATACAAATTACTGAAAATTAACAAAATCGAGGAAAATCTTGTAATTCCTTAAGGATACAACTTATGCAAATTTTGCGCATTTTGAAATTAGCAATCTGTTCTCAAAATTATATAGATTTTAGCCGTTTTTCCATAAAAAATCCTGGTACCTTGTAGTTTCTCCTCTTGAAGAAGTCGAGATCCAAGTCATCCTTTGCATGAAGAAGCATGTAAATGGTAGAAAATTCCGCATTTTTAGCCCATTTTTCAGCAGAATCAATCAGAATTTGTCCCACAAGATGTTTGTCATAAGTGGATTCAATTAAAAGATACGATCAGTTAGTGGCCAAACTCCAGCATGAAATGACCATCCGACGGAACAATGGTCTAAGTTATGATAAAGTGTCAGAGAAACTCAGAAAGCTTCGTACAAAACGACAGAATATTGCAAGAGAATACGACCGGGTGCTTGTACGACAGATTACCAACTATATCATGGAACTCTCAGAAAATTACACCTTGTATGTATCTTTAGGGCGGCTCAAGTACATTCGAAACATTGCTCGGAAGAGCAAGGGTACGAGTAGAATCTTGAGGAGTGAAATTCATTCTTGGGCTTTTGCTAGAATAACCATGAGTTTGACACATCAGCTATCCCAGATAGGATTTCCTACGGATGGAAAAGACTCCCGATTCAAAGTTGTACCTGAAGCATGGACTTCTATCATATGCTGGAAATGTGGAAAAAAAGGAAATCGACCAACCCAGAACCATTTTGTTTGTCCTACATGTGGTCACAGGACAAATGCGGACAGAAATGGATCTATCAACATCGCTGGACGCCTTATTACGCTCACAAAGTCATTGCACTCTGTGAGAGGACTAGGTAAGTGGGCTAGTGCAATTGCCCGAAGCACACGACCAAAAACCCGAGGGAAGACTCGTTCTTCTCAAGGGAAGTCCTTACTCTCCTCTATGGGTAGATCATCAAACCTTGGAGAGTCCGCGGTTGTTCATCATACTCAATTGAGTCTTCTTGATTTTAGTGATAAAATCACGACGGATGATAATGACCTTGCCGTGGAAAGAACTGTAGAAAGTTTCTCTGCCGTGGAAAGTGATGATTCCACATCAAGGCAGGAGAAGGAAACCAGGTCTGTAGGAGGGATTTCATCCCAATGATAATAGACAAAGATTCTACTTGCTCTAAGATACTATCAATCTTAGAGATGATGGTGACATCAAGTAGAAGAAGGGTGGAATACAGAAGTTACTCTCAGTTGAATTCACTCAACTCTAGAGAATAGGTCAGCAATGGACTGTAGTGACTCAGCACAACCGGAAAAGATAACCAGATACTAGCTCACGTAGCAATGCTTTTATTCGGAACAAGATGCAAATTGAATTAGCATCGGGACGTAGCTTAATCTGGCAGTCTGCTGTACGTTATGTGCATCAGGTCATAAGCAATGGACTGTAGAGCGCGGCCGTCGAAACAGCTGTTCGCAGCTATCCATCGGTTGCCGGTTCAAATCCGGCCGTCCCGACCACTATTTTCGTCTGTTTTTTAGAAAGTAAAACGGGAATCGACACTATGACTGCAGAAAACGCAGTGAGGTTAAATCCGCTATATGTGAAGATACCCAAGGCGCGCTTGCTGCACATAATGCCTACAAATATATCAAGAAACCCTTATTGGGCTTAGTTGTATGAACAATTCAATAATGGTGCTTTATGGGTTGTTGGTTTAGTATGACTATTCAGCTGCTATTTTCTTCATGTGTATGCTTCTGTGAAATACTTCACACTTGCATTTTTCACATTCGCCATCAAAATTATCATGGCTTTCTCTGATGTGACCACATGTACAGTGGTCAAAAGATCTTGTACTCATTTTTTCACCTCGTAAGTTATTCTAGATATTGGAACAGCTATATTCTAACTGGGATTCAATCTTTGGCATCTTTTTTCAATGCTTTCTCTTGTATCATTTGTAACATCTTATGTGGTGCATTACCACTAGTCACACGATTTCTCTTGTAGTTTATTTTAGAATTGATTTTCATTTCTTCCATTTTCTTTTTCCTGCTATCATGAGAACAATACATCATCTAGGCTGATTCTGTGATTTATGAAAAGCAGATACTCTAAACATCAGACAAAAAGGTCCGGCGGTATTCAATTTAATATTGAGCTGTCTCTTCTATTCTCACTATATGCACTACATTATTCTCAGCGATTCTTATAAACTTGGGTATCCCCTTAAGAAAATGAATGATTTCTATTAAAATTCAGTACTCTCAACCGTATCTACTTCTGAGAGCAACCAAGAAATCTTCAATCTCTCTTTGATTGTGAAGAATATACACATTCTTTCTTGGTTTCATCTTTTCCATGAATCTAAGAATTGCTGGTTTTCTGGTACGAGGATAGTTCCAAATCCAGTTAATGAAATCCAAGTCAATTTTCTCTTCACATCCCTCAGTAATATCCGGTCGTGTCTTTCCCCGATTTCTTAGATATCTGGAAACCACACGGAAATACGATAACCTACGAGTCATGTCTAGGAATATCAGTGTGTCTGCAGCTTCTGCCCGTATCTTGAGTGTCGATGTATAATTACCATCCATCACCCATGCTTTTGCAGCAATCAATTTCTTGATCTTCTCAAGCCACTCATCTTTCGGCGTTTCCACCCAATTAGGCTTCCAGTAATACATGTCTAAATGGACTGCTGGAATACCAAGGATTCTGCCAATTCTCTTACCTACTGTTGATTTTCCAGAACCACTTGGACCAAGAACTAATATTCTACATATAGAAGAATCAGGAAATAGTGGCTGCATTCTGATTACAACAGAACAGAATCATCCTTTCGTACTTTTTGGTTTCTAGATCAGAAACCCGATTAAGAATTGACATTTACAGAGATTCCAAGAACACGAACAAGCTCTTTGTAACGATTGCGAATTGTGACTTCTGTAACCCTCGAAGCTTCAGCTATCTCCCTCTGAGTACGTCTGTCATCCTCGAGAATACCAGCTATGTAAAGAGCAGCTCCTGCGATTCCGCCTGGACCCTTTCCTATGGTTACATAGCTTTCTTTGGCCTGATTGATTATTTCGGTAGCTTTCCTCACAGTTCTTCCTTCAAGCATAAGATCTGAGGACAATCTTGGTATCAAATCCTTTGCAGATGGAAGCGGTACATTAACATCGACTCGCGAAACAATAAGACGAACTGCAAAACCAACCTGTTTCCTATTCACGCTTGTTTCAACAACAATTTCATCTAGTGGTCTTGGAATCCTATGAATCCTGCAAGCAAGGTAAACTGATGCTGCAACTACTGATTCAATGCTTCTTCCTCTTACTAATTTCTTTATCAGAGCTTTTCTATATATCAAAGCAGCAGTTTCTCTAACATCACGAGGTATTCCAAGTTGTGAGGAGAGTCTTTGCAACTCACTCATTGCAATACCAAGGTTTCTATGTTGCGAACTATGGAGCATACTTCTGATATGCCATTTTCTCATTCTGTACATAGCTGCACGGGTATCACTCTTGATTACATTGCCACTTGCGTCCCTGTTTCGCCAATCAATCACTGTTGATATTCCCTTATCAGCCATCGTCAAAGTTGCAGGAGCACCAACTCTAGCTCTTGCATTTGTTTCCTCTGCAGTGAATGCTCTCCATTCAGGTCCTGTATCGGCGGTACGATCGGAAACGACAAGCCCACATACTGTACAGGTATGTTCTCCACGAGCATAATCCTCTGTGAATGTATTTTGTCCACAACCCATACACACTTCCTTTTTGTTTGTATGACCACTTTTTATGCTAGCTAGGCTCTTCATGTCTATCACTCTTCTTACTAGTAGAGTCATTCCATTGTTGACATCTTGCTCTCGTGAGAACAATACATCGTACAGACTGAGTCTGTGATTTCCGAAAAGCAGATACTCTATAAACCAGAGAAAAGAGTCTGGTTGCGTTCCATTTTTTGTTTAACTGTCTCTTCTAATCTCACTATCTGTATTATTACAATTACACGGATTGTAATAAATTTAGGCATTCATCTAAGAAAAAAGACCTCCATCGATTCAGTTGGAGTAAGTTCTGATACTCTGGTGTCCATTGATAACATCTTCAATATCCACGATATTATTCAGTACCTTCAGGGAGAAAGATGACAAAACTACACTCATCATCACCTTTGAGAACTGATTTTACCATATTATACTCAAGCGGTTGATCAAGTGCCGCTTCCCATGGTTGTTTGGTGAATCCCCCACTGCAATGACAGAAATCTGATGAAACGTCAACCTCTTCATCCAGAATAGATTCACGCGCCCATGCACAGTGGCATGCATAGTACCTCTTCATCCGTTCATCTTTTTCGTTAAGGTATTCTTGAACCATGTATGGAATTTTTGTATGATAAATTATATTACCTCTTCGTTCACCACTCAAAACATCAGGACGACTTTTCACATAATCGATAACTTCTGCTGAGATATATTGGTTATAGAACAGTGATCCATCATCTCTATGTTTTTCCAGTTCTGCTATAGCGCTTGCTCGTTTTCGTTTCAGGTACTCATCAATACTACCTGCTTCGAGGAATTTTTCTCTCTCTCCTTTTCTGAAGTCGCGAGGTAATCCATGAGCTACATCAGCTAGAATCTTCTTGCATATTTCAGGATTCAAGGTTTTCTGCATTCTCTTTACTATCTCTCGTGTGACTAGTATCTTCTCTCTATTAGGCATTCCAAGAGGTGGTAGATCCTTCTCTGGGAGTATTTTATCGCGTATTTCTTCACCAGCATGTTCACCAAGCCTTTCACGAAGTACATCCATCACTTCTCCCCCATCGAAAATCCCCAGAACTGATAAGTACAAATCCATATTCTTCATAAAGTAGGCATATCGAGATATTGCCGCATAATCGAGGTAGGTATTGCCCCCCTCTTCAATCAAAATCGCTGAGAACTTCTCGAATTCATCTGCACCTGCAGTTTCAAGCGTTTTTCCATATTGTTTCAGATACTCTTCAAATCTCTCTACCATCTCTGTATTTGTAATTATTTGCTCTTCAGGAACGGGTTGCTCTCTATTCGTCAGATATTTTCGAAAACCTTCTTTATCCATTTCACCACACTCACTAAACCTTTTCTTCGGTCGCTTTTCAATAAAGAGAAGAACGCAAGAATTAACTTGTTTGCTCGGAAAACATGAGAATTTTAACACCAAATTTGGCGCCTTTGTGGAGTATTACTCAGTTAATACAGGTGCTTTAGTACTCAAGAAAGTAAGAAAATATGGTTGATAGTCGTATGAAGCAAATAGAAGCCAAGATTAAGCACGCTCTAGAAAACAAGGGCATTAAGTGTCAATCAATCTTTACAATGCCAGATCCTGATGATACTAGAGTTCTTCTAGCATTCAAGTCTCAAGATAACAGAAAGTTATCAGTGAGAAAAATCGAGAACGCATTAGCAAGTCTTGATGTTGGAGAGTTTAAGATTCCAAAGGAATTCCAACGACTCAGTTCGTCATTTTTGCATCTTGAAATAACTCTCGGTGCAAGAACTGAAAAACCTGTGACTCCCGGTGCAGCCTAATTTCTTATCAGTATCTTTGCAATATAGATAAAACATGGATCTCAATCTAAAAGACCGTACATTTTTGGTGACCGCTGCCTCTCGAGGACTTGGATTCAGTGTTGCAAAATCTCTGGTTGATGAAGGAGCAGAAGTGATAATTTGTGGTCGCAACGAGGATTCTCTAAAGAAGGCAACTTCATCTTTAGGTGAGAAAGCAGAATACCATGTGGCTGACCTATCAAAAAAGGAAGATGTTCAATCGCTCGTGAAGAAAATTGCCACTAATATCCTTCAAATCGATGGGCTCTTTGTTAATGCTGGTGGTCCTCCGCCAGGGACTTTTGCAAAACTTACAGATGCGGATTGGAATAAAGCCTTTGATCTCACTCTAATGAGTGCTGTTTGGCTAACACGAGAAACAATCCCCCTTCTCAAAATGTCTGACTCGCCATCTATTCTTTACAGCACCTCAGTTTCAGTGAAACAACCAATCGATAACCTACTACTCTCGAATGCAATTCGACCTGCAGTTATTGGCATGATGCGTACACTTGCTACTGAACTAGCTCCTGATTATATTCGTGTGAATGCTATCTGCCCTGGATATATCCAGACTGAAAGAGTAGATGAACTCTTGTCTGTGTCCGACTCCGCAGAAGAGAACATTACTGCTAGAATTCCATTGAAGCGTATTGGAAAACCAGAAGAATTTGGTCCAGTGGCTGCATTTCTTCTAAGCCCGGTTTCAAGCTATATTCATGGCTCACTCCTACTAGTAGATGGTGGTCTCTATCAAGGAATGATGTAGAGTTCAAATCAGAGATGTAAATCCGTTGGATCCAGTCCTCCACTCCGAATGAGAGCGATTCTTGCATAATCACGAACTTCTTCATCTTCATCATTGAGAAGTTCTTTGAGACTTGGTACTGCAGGAGGATATGGCGAAACACCTAGAGCCCATGCAGCGGAACGTCGTACATGCATATCTTGTGAGCCAAGTAGCTCTACAATTGCTCTGAGAATGACCTCCGACTTTCGTTCAATCAATAATCGAATCATTCTCACTTGTTCATTGGGAGGGCTTGTATTGATTGCTTCTGCCAGTCCTTGAAGAGCTCGAGTATCATCCATATCACGAAGTCCACGAATGGCCCAATCCCTGACAATCTCATCATCGTCATCAAGAGCCGCTAGTAAGCAGTTGATAGAATCTGAAGAACCAATATTGCTTAGTGCCCAAGATCCAGACTGACGGATTTCTACATCTGCATCTCCCAATAGTGTACAGAGAGTTCCCAAGGTTTTATCGTTTACAATCTGAGTAAGGGCAAAAATAGCTTCTTTACGAATATTGACATCCTCGGAGCTATCCCGAGTTATCTTTACAATCTGACCATTGTAGCATTCTGGATCTGAACTCCCCAAGATATGAAGTGCCCATTTTCTTACCTCAAACTCTTCTTCTTTGTTCGAAAGAATCTCCGCAACATATGCGTTAAGCGAATCAACTCTAGTTCTGTAAGCCGCTTGTAATCCGCGTTTCCTAATCAAAACATTTTCATCCAAAACCGCTTGTTCGATGAGCAGAACCATTTGGGTACTATTCAATAAATCCACAATATCGAGTAGAGGTTTTTTCAAATCGGAATCTTCTGAGAAGGCGCGATTTATGACTAGTTCAAACTCTTTTGGATGGTTATTGATATATTCTGCAATCTCAAGCCTTCTGTCTTTGGTGAGATCGGTCAACAAGAGTTCGGATATTTCTGTCACAAGATATCACTCTATTTTCGTATTGATACATCTTCCCGTGAAGGTAGAATTCAATAAATTTTGAATGCCTTTGCATGAGGCATCTTGAACCATTCCATATCTGGGTTGTACCTACGTACTGTAAAATGCGCCCCCATCTGAAGGGCAATAGTATTCAGGATTGTCTGTGCAAGTGCAGTTTTGAAACCAAAATCTTCAGGTACATGAATATGATGCGCCTGCATATTCAGAACTTCAGTCAGTATTTTCATGTATCGTTCATCATCAGGGCATTTTTGTCCGGAAATTAGCACTGCTTGATCTTCATCGTCTATTGACAAGTTTTGGTGATGACAGAAATCCTCACGGATGGCCGCAAACCCTTTGACAACTGCAAACTCATTAAATTTCATCATACCAACCTGAGCTGCAACATGATTTGGGCCATCCGAAATCATGTATAGTGGAGGGCCAGGCGTTACAAGCTCGGCAACAATCTTTCCTTCACGTTCTGCCCAACCAAGCATCTTCTTTCCTACGGTGGTAAGCTGTTTTACATCACTTTGCAGATTTCTCCGTAGTTTACTATCCAATTCAGAAGCGATAGTGAGCAAATATGCCATTGCAGTCGTGGTTGGTGAAGCTGGGCTGACGTTATACGAATCTACATGAGCCTTAGTCACCCATAATTTGGAAGTTTCTTCTGATGCTTTCCCATCTGGGTTGTCTGTTAATACAATGGTTTGAGCACCTTTTGTTTTAGCTTTCTTGAGTGCATCAAGTGTAGAGAGGCTTCTACCAGAAGCTGTAACTCCAATTACTACTGTATCTGAATCCATAGGAATATGAATAATCTCAGGCGGCGACAATGAGATAGCATCTAATCCGATAGACTGGAATGCCCATTTTCCATATTCGGATACTGCGTAGGAATCTCCTGCACCAACTAATACAATCCGCTTTCCTATAATATTTGAAATATTTGTCAAATCTACCGAGTTAATGGTGTCTGCTATCGAGTTCTCTTGTACCTTTATCGCTTCATAACAAGAATCTAGGAATTCAGTCACTATCTATCCAACCCCTTTCAGATCATATCAAAGCTTGGAAGGTCTATCCCCTGCTGCCTAATCAAACCTGTTAATACACCACGATGATGTGTTTCGTGAGTTGCTATGTGCATCAATACTTTTCCTACTGTAAAACTGACTGTTTGATCATCCCATTTGACACTCTTCACATGTAGTAATTGGTCTTCTCTAAGCTTGTCCATGAATTCTCTTGTTTCTTCATGAACTTTAGACCAGATTTCTCTTATTGATTGGACGCTGTCAAGGCTTTCTGGTTCTATATCACTAGACTCACGACCATCCAGAAATGATATCCAGCCTCTCTCTGTGTTCACTAGGTGAACAAGGATATTCCGCATCGATCCTTTACAAACGCCTCTGTCTCTCACAAACTCTTCAGTATTCACCTGTTCCAGTATGTCAAGAAGGGATTCTCTACATGCAAGATTGTGGTCAAACAACATCTCGATACAGGACAACATAGTATACCATGTGTTTACTATCTCCTTATCTTAATCATGATGTAGGAGAAAATTTATGGTGAAATAAAAGTATAAGAATCGCTGAATATTAGAATTATTTGAGTAGGTGTCATGTAATTGTCAGAAGAATCAGCTAAAGTAAATACCGATATAAAACGACTTGAAGCACGAATAGAAAATCTTCGCATAATAGTTATTATTTTGGTTATTGTTGTGTCATTACTTTCTATCTATGTGATTTTCCAATTGATTCCGCAATCTGACATTTTGCCTCTCTCTGCATTCGGTGTTATGGTCATTCTTGCAATCTTTCTTCTGTATAATGAATGTGCTAAAAATAATAGTGTTCTATTGGAACTCGATGAATAATCATCATCTCCATGTAGAAGATATTGACCAAGCTTTCGCAATTTTTCCTTTCCTAATTTGGTGGAAAATAAGCTTGGGATTGGATAGTGCACCACGCTCCCATGTTGTTGCCTGCTGGTGAACTGGAGTCCCTCTTAGTGTTAAACGACTAGCTACTTTGTCGCCTTCAGCAACCATATCATCAATTTCTATTAGAAGATCAGCATATACTAAACGTAGTTTTTTTACGATTTCTCTAACCCCTTCAACACCATTAATATGAACTGCGGTTGCAAAATCTATTCCTTCATAATTTGGAGCAATAAAATTCGAGATTTCATCAACAAACCCTTTATTCCAAACTCGGTCAATGAAATTCTTCACGATTTTTTATTATCTTCATTAGTCATATTGAAACAAACTCATATTTCCCTAAAAACATCACCAAATCGAAAAGAAAAAGCGGTGGCCTCAATGGGACTTGAACCCGGAAACATTTTGCTCTACATTAATTCTTATCTAGCTATCTTCGTAATGTTTCAGAAGTGTTGTACATGAAATCATTGGATGATTTTAACATTAAAGTTGTAATTCCCATTGCTTGGGGAGATATGGACGCCCTTAAACATGTAAACAATATACTATTTTTCAAATACTTTGAAACCGCACGTATAAAGTATTTTGAGAAAGCAGGGTTCATTGAAACCATGGAAAAGGATTCCATAGGTCCAATTTTGGCTAGCATCTCTGCTAAATTTATCAAGCCGCTGTTTTATCCTGATACAGTAACTGTGGGCACTCGTGTATCTGCTATCGAACCAACCCATTTCATTATGGAATATATTATCGAGAGTAAATCCAAGGGAATTGCCGCACTCGGCGAATCTAAACTGGTAGCATACGATTACAGATCTTTGAAGAAAACAGCTCTCCCTGATATTGTCAGAAACAAGATTAGAGAGATCGATTCTATTTAGCACTCATATATTTTTTCTGACAAAGTTTTCACATTTACTGACTAGAAAAGATAAAGAGTGGCGCCCCCGCCGGGATTCGAACCCGGGTTTCAAGAGATCCGCTCCAAGGCGTCAATCACATTGGATTGACAGTCTTGAATGCTAGTGAAATGAATGAAACTCATGATTTCCAAAAATTCACTATAATTCAAATAGTGGTTCGAATAATCACTTCTGGATGTGAGTATGGTGGTTAAGGAGTATCCCAAAACAAGAATTGAGAACG
>Ga0307423_1000483_pt1 | contig 26790 bp, 17 predicted proteins | sample SalMarWE160310MG_FD_202154 | JGI IMG/M metagenome (GOLD analysis project Ga0307423, IMG submission 202154) | Salt marsh sediment microbial communities from the Plum Island Ecosystem LTER, Massachusetts, United States - WE1603-10 | ecosystem: Environmental > Aquatic > Marine > Intertidal zone >... | reverse complement strand
CTTCGACGCCGTTGGCAGGAGGCCGCCCGCCGAGGTGACCGCTCGGCGCTGCTCGGGCTGGGGACGATCGCCCACCTGACGTACGATCTCGACGCCGCGGACAGCCTGTTGACGCTGCTCCTCCCGGCGCCCGGAGCTGCGCCCGATGCCGTCTCCCTGCGGGCGCGACTCGGCCTCGCGCAGGTCGCGCGCTCCAGGGGGACGCTCCCGCAGGCCGAGCGGCTGCTGGAGACGGCCCTGCAGGAGGCACGTCGGATCGGGGACGAGAAGACCGGCACGGAGACGCTGCTTCTCCTGGGCCTGACCCGCGCTCGCACGGTGGGCCCGGGGGCCGCGGAGGCGCTTTTCGCCGAGGCCGCTCCCTTCCTCGGTGACGACCCCTTCCTCGGCGCCCTCTACTACTGCGGGCGGGCCGAGGTCGCGGTCTTGAGCAGCCGTCCGGCCGCCGATGACGCCGACAGGGGGGCACGCCTGGCGGAGGAGGCGGGCGAGCGCAGGCTGCAGAGCGCGTGCCTCGGGTCACGCGCCTCGGATCGCGCCCGAACCGGGGACATTTCGGGAGCGGTCGCGGACATGGGCGCCGCCGCCGACCTCCGGCGGCGGTTGCGGGACTACGCCGGGCTCGCCGTCGCCCTCCAATGGCGCGGCTTCATGCTGCGCTCCGTGGGATCCCTAGAGGAGGCCCGCAAGGACCTCGAGGAGGCGCTGGACGCCGCGAGGATCTCCCACGCCGATTCCCCTCGGGCCTGGGCCTACGCGAACCTCGCCTTCATCGACCTCGCCTTGGGCGACACGCGGACCGGCGCGGCCCACGCCGACAGCGCCGCGGCGCTGTTCGCGGCCCAGGGAGACCGCTATGGCCAGGGCTCGCTGGCCGGCGCCGTGGGCGACATCGCCCTCGCCGGGGGTGACCCCCAGGCGGCGCGCGCCGCCTACGCCCATGCGGTGGAGACCCTGGAGCCCCTGGGATTCGCCGTCGGCGTGGTGACGGCGCGGATCGGCCTGGCCCACGCCGCCATGGCGGAGGGAAGTTGGGACGAGGCGGAACGACAGCTGGATTCGGCCCGGGTCGCCGCGGAGGACGCGGGGATGGAGGGTCGGCTGCAGGGCCTGGCCTACCACCGTGGGGTCCTGGCGCTGAAGCGGGGCCGTCTCGACGCGGCCGAGGCGCTCCTTTCGTCGGCCCTGCGGCGTGTGGAGACCGCCTGGCGGATGGATCCGGCGAGAGGCCAACCCGACTGGGCGTACTACTACCGTCTGCGGCTGGCCGAGATCGAGGCTAAAAAGGGGAACACCGACGCCGCCGCAACGCTCGCCGCCGAGGCGATGGACGGCATCGAGGCGTGGCGGGCCACCCTCTCCCGCCCCGAGCTCCGGCTCCTGGCGTTCCAGGTGTCAGAGGATCGGTCGGATCCCGACCTGGGGTTTGCGTCCATCGTGGCGGCGCTGGCCGGCAACGGGCGGGCCGAGGACGCGTTCGCGCTCGCGGAGCGACTTCGGGCGCGCAGCCTCCAGGATCAGCTCGCGCGCATCGAGGCGCTGGCTGACACGACGGCGGGCGCCCCCAAACGGGGGCCCACGACCGCGCTTCACGCCGCGACCGTGACCGAGGTGACCTCCGCCGTGCCCGACGACGAGACCGCGCTCCTCGCCTGGGTCACCGGCCGGGGCGGCGAGCCCACGACGCTGTTCGTGGTCGGGGGCTTCGGCGTCCGCTCCCGGATTCTCCCACCCGTCGATTCGGTCGAGCCGGCCATTCGACGGCTGGATGCCGTGATCGGCTCGGGAGGGTGGTCCGCGCCGCTGTCCCGCGCCGTCGCCGGGGTCGTGCTCGGAGACGCGCTCTCCCTCCTGCCACCGTCCGTCTCCCGGCTCGTCCTCGTACCGGACGGATTGCTGCACCTGGTCCCGTTCGACGCCCTCGTCCTCCCGGACGGGTCGGCCCTGATGGATCGCTTCACGCTCAGCGTGCAGCCGTCGGCCTCCCTGGCGACGATGGCGTGGCGCGCCGGGCGCACCCCCCTCCCGGGGGCGGTCCTCGCCATCGGAGACCCTCGCCCGGCTGGAGGCACGCTGGCGGACCTGCAGCCGCTTCCCCGGGCGGCGCGCGAGGCCCGGGAAGCGGCACGCTACGGGATCGGAAGCGTCGCCCTGCTGGGGGAGGAGGCCACCGAGGCTCGCTTCAAGCGTGTCGCCTCCGGCCCCTGGGGCATGATCCACTTCGCCACGCACGCCCGCCTGGACGAGGCCAGCCTCGCGGGAGCGGAGCTGCTTCTGGCCCCCGGCGACGGCGAGGACGGGGTCGTGCGCGCGGGGGAGCTGGCCCGCATGCGCCTGCAGGCCGGCATCGCGCTCCTGTCGGCCTGCTCCACGGCGTCGGGCACCGTCGTGAGGGGCGAGGGCGTGGTGGGCCTGGCGTCGGCGCTCCGGGTCGCAGGGGTGCGCTCCGTCATCCTGACGCGCTGGCCCCTCGACGACCGCGCCGCGGCCGGCCTCGTGGATGCCCTCTATCGGGGCTTGTCCGAGGGGATGTCCGTGGCGGATGCGGTCCACTCCGCCAAGCTCGCGGCGCGGGAGCGCGGAGCGCCGGTGGAAGTGTGGGCCACGCTCACCGTCGTCGGGAACGAGCGCCTCACCCTTCCTCTCCGACCCCCTTCCCTCCGGCGGCGGCTCGTGGCCGTGGGCGGTCTGGCGGCCGCCGTGCTACTGCTGGGCGTGGGGATCGTGGCGACGCGCAGGCGACGCCGGTCCCGAGCCGACGCCGTCAGTCGCGGGTGAGCGTGAAGGGGAGGAGGGGGCTCTCCACGCGCGTGCCGTCCCCACGCACCGCCGTCACGCGCCACCGATACTCGACGCCCGGTTCGAGGCCACCGCCCAGCGGGACGACCGTGTCCCGCACCGTGGCCGACTGGACGAGCTCCGCCTCCGGCCCGAGGACCTCGACCTCGTAGCGGGCGGCGTTAGGGACCGCGCGCCATACCAGGGCAGCGGCGGAGCCCGCCCCGACCGCACCGGACGGGGAGACCAGCGTGACCCTGGGAGCCTCGCCGCGCACCACAGGCTCCTCGCCGTTCCGCGTCAGAAGCGTGCGGCCACCGAGAAAGGCCAGTACGACGGAGGCGGCCGCCGCGAGCCACCAGGCCGGCATCGGGCGCCTGGAGCGCCGGACCGTGTCCGCGACCTGGCCCAGGAGCGCCAGCTCCCGCTGGCAGTCGGCGCATGCGGACACGTGCTCCATGATGCCGAGCCGCTCCTCCGCGGTCGCCTCCCGTTCCGCGACGGCGCGAAGCGCCTCCGGCGACGGACAGTCGTCGCGCCCGGACGGACGCGATCGTGCCAGCATCCGCCGGTACAGCTCCCCGAGCATCTCGTCGCTCATCTCGTCGCCTCCGGTCCGACCCCCAGCTCCGTGAGGCGCGCCCTGAGATCCGCGAGCCCCCGATAGATCAGGTTGCGGGTTTTCGCCTCGCTCCACCCGAGGATGCCGCCGATCTCCTCGCGCGAGTACCCGGCCAGGTGCATGCGCACCGCGACCGCCCGCGGCCTGGCCAGCTTGCCCAGCGCCCGCCCCATCGCCTGCAGGATCTCCTCGGACCCCGCGTCGTATCCCGAGGACGGGTCATGGAGCGCTTCCTCCGCGCCGCCTCCGGCGTCCAGCGAAGCCACCTCGTGGCGCTCGTGCCGACGTCGCCGGATCAGATCCACCGCCGCGGACATCGCGGTCCTGTACATGTAGGACGACGAGACGGCCGAGATCTTCTCACCGGTCCCCTGGGCGCGCCAAAGGCGCACCCGGACCTCCTGGACCAGCTCGTCCAGGTCCTCGGGCGCGAGCCCGTGCCGTCGCCGCGCGTGGTGAAGCAGGCCCGCGAACCGGCGGATGTGGTCCTCGAGCGCCGAGGACGCGTCGTCCCGAGTGGTTTCGTCTCCGTCCATGCGCGGAGGAAGATAGGCGCCTGCAGCCCACGCGTAAGAGCGGACGGGGTCAACGGGCGGCTCCGGCCTGCAGCCGGGGCATCCCGACGAGCCCGGCGGCCACCTGCCTGAGCCCTCGCCACTCCACCCTGCGCCCGTCCTCGACGAGCATCATCTGGCCGGACAGGCCACCGTCCAGGAGCACGGCGCGGGTGCAGCCCAGCGCCCCCATGAGCGCGGCCATCTCGGGCGTCGTGGGGCCGAAGGGCACGATCTCCAGCAGCCCGCCGAGCCCTTCCATCCGGGTGAGCGCCAGCAGGACGCGGCCGTCCCGGAGCACGCCGAACGCGAGCCGACCGTCCCGGTGGACGAGGTCCACGCCCCGCCCCCCTTCGAGGAGCGCGGGCGGGACCGTGCCGTCGCCGACGAGGAGCGCGGGATAGGACTGAAAGCCCTCCTCGACGTCCGTGGCCGTCCCCAGGCTGTCCCGGGGGAGGAGCGCCACCGAGCCCGAGCGGTCCACGGCGATACCGGGGGCGAGGGCCCCCGTGCCGGCGCGCTGCCGCCGCTGTCCGCCCTGTACCAGCCATCCCCAGGGGCCGCCGGTGAACTGCCCGACGTTCACCGCGAAGACGGCCCCCGGCGGGGCCTGGTCGATGCTCCACCGGCCCGCGAAGCCGTCATCCCTCGGGGGCGGAACCATCAGGCGCAGGTCCACCAGGGCCGGATCGATTCGGACGAGGACCACCCGGATCCGCCACGGCTCCCCGACGCGGCGGATCGTGAGCTCGCCCCGGTCGACGCCCGCCGACGCGGCCGTCCAACCGGCCGCGTCGGCGACGCGATCGAGGGCCCCCGCCCACCGTTCCGGCGGCGCGTCTCCGTCCCACCACTCCTCCCACTCGTCACCGACCCTGACCACCAGGGCGCTGCCCGCCTGGGCGGCGGCGTGGCCCGGCGCGAGGGCGAGCAGGAGGAGAAACGCACGCCGGGAGATCATCCGGATCAACGCAGCTGCGCCTTCTCCATCCGCTCGACGACGGTGGCGATGTCCCCCTTGTGAGCTTTGAGGGTGGTCATCTCGCCCTCGGAGTAGCCCATCCCCGAGGGCATGCCGTCCTCGTCGGACCAATAGAGCACGCGCTCGCGCATCATCGCGTACTGCTGGAGGGTCAGCCCCGCCGCCTCGGCACCCTTGTCGGCCAGGACGCTCTCGGGTCCACCGAGCACCGACTCGGGCTCGACCGGACGCTCGGGCTCCTCGCCGCACGCCGCCGCCAAGCGGGGATTCTCCGTCCGCTTGCGCTGGCTCTCCGCCGCCATCCCCGACATCACCTGCGCCATCCTGCGGCTCTGCTCGACCTGCATGGCTGCCACCTCGGCCTGGTATTCCCGCGACTTGCGCTGAGTCTCGGAGTCGTTCTTCCCCGCCTGGACGTCGCGGGCGATGGCTTCGCCGCGCTGGTAGAGGTCCTCGACGTACGCCTCGAACTCATCGTCGTCCATGTCCGCGAGCGCCTCGGTCTTCCTCTCGTTGGCGGCCTGTGCCGTGTCCTCCGCCTGCCGGAAGCGCTCGGAGCACGCCTCGTAGGCGTCCATGCGCTTGTCGTACTCCTTCATGGCCGCGTCGAAGTCCTTCCTGGCCTGCTCGTAGGCCTTTTCCCTGGCCTTGTACTCGGCGCCGGCGGACTTCGCGTAGTCCACCTCCGCGTTCAGTCCCGCCATCAGCCCGGCGAAGTTGTCCTCGGTGATCTCGAGGGTACGGTCGTCGAACTCGGGAGCCGGGGGTGGGACGTAGAGGCTCTCGTCGACCTTGTCCGTGGCCTTCCCCTTCGCCGCTTCTTTCGCCTTGCGAGCGAGGCCGCCGAGCTGCGCGCTCGCCGGCGCGGGAAGGGTGACGGACGCCGCGAGCAGGGTGAGCAGCAGGGCTGCCCATCGGAACGATCGGTTCATGGGAATGGCCTCCGGGAAGAAGCGTCGGCTGCCGGCCGACCGGAGGAGGGGCACGGCGGTTCCGTCCCCTCGTCACGCGTATAACGTCGGGACCTGGCGAGGATTCTCACTGCCGCACCAGGCGAAGGGTGTTGAGCATCATCACGTGCAGGTCGCCCGGCGAGGCGTCGGGCGGCAGGTAGGCGTTCAGCTTCCACACGCGGCCGTCCGTCGCGGTCAGCGTCAGCGTGAAGTCCTCCAGCCGGTACGTCCCCGTGCTCGCGCTCAGGTAGTGGTCCGCTTCGGCCCTGCTCCAGCGCGAGATCATCGCCCAGCCGTCGGGCACCACGAGCGCGATGGCGCCGCCCGCCATGTGGAGGAACCCACCGCGGTCCTCGTAGGATCCGTCGCTCCGCAGGATGAGCCGCGGCGCGGAGGCGTCGCGGAAGTCCTGCCGTACCCACGTCCCGTCGATGTGCTGCCACGGCAGCTCCCGTACCTTCGTCCAGCTCCGCCCGCGTTCGTCGATGAGCTCCCCGTTGCCGACGACGTAGGAGTCGGTCGTGCCTTCGCGGACCATGACGATCCGATCACCCTCCTGCCGCCAGGTGCCCCACCGGGACGGGATGGTGCGTTGGTCCCACGACAGGTCGGAGTCGAGCCCCCGCTCGGGGAGGCCCCAGCGGAAGGTCCCGTCCGGAAGGAGGAGCACCCGCTCCTGGGAGTCGCTGATCGTGGTGCCCATGCTGGGCGCCGCGGAGGAGTATGCCGAGCCGAGGGAGCCGGTCTGCGGGTCGAAGGTCGTGGTGAGGCCGCCGGCGCCCGCGGTGGCGCTCAGGCCACGGACCAGGCCGGTGTAGATGCCGCTGACGCCCTCGAACGCCGGATGCTCGAACCGGAGCGTTCCTCCCCCGGCCGGCGCCACGTCGGTCCGCGGAGGACCAGGCGGTAAGGCCTGAGAGGGGGCCGTGTAGTCCTGGACGCTCGCGATCGCGTTCGTGAACGCCGGCTGGTAGCGGTTGTACGTGTCGTCGGTGTCGGCCAGCACCCAGAAGCGCGCACGGAGCGAGCCGCGGCGGGCGACCGCCGTGAGCGCCGTATAGGGCTTTCCGTTCAGGTGCGTGACTCCGGCACCCAGGCGGAACATCCAACCCGCGCCTCCGGGAGCCTGATCCGACGGGCTCCCTACCGGAGACCACGGCCCAAGGTCGGCGACGGCCTGGTCGTACTCCGACTCCAGGCCGGCCGCGGGCGCCGTCCGGACCGGCTCCACCATGAGCAGAAACGAGCTGCCGGCGGGGAGGTCGCCCGGCACCGCGACCACCACGCCGTTCTCGACCATGCGCGACCATCCGGCCGGAAGATCCAGCCAGGGAGCCTCGCTTTCGGCGGACGTCTGCGCTGCGACGTAGGCGCTGGGTGCGAGCAGGAGGCCGGTGGCGACGAGAAGGGCACGCGGCATGGACGGTCTCTTCATCGGTCGTACCTCGGTCAGGGGATGCCCGATGCGTACGACCGGTATGACGCTGCATTGTCCGCGGAATTCTCACCGCGTGGATCGCCTCAGCCCAGAACGTCCTTCGCAATGACCGTCCAGTCGTCGTGGGCGTGGCCTCTCTCGATCCAGCGGTCCATCTCGCGGGCGATCGCGGGGATGATGGCCAGGGGCACCTCGGCGCGACCGGCTTCCTCCATCATGAGCCGGGCGTCCTTGCGGGCCATGGCGAGCTCCCACGACGGGTGGTCGAAGTCCGCCTCCAGGATGCGCCCGATGCGGGCGGGCACGGAGGCGCCGAAGTTGAGCCAGTCGAACATCGAAGCCGCCTCGTCCGCCTCGACGCCCATGGCCTTCGCCAGTGAGAGCATCTCCACCAGCCCGGTCGTCATCGCCATCAGGAAGAGGTTCCCCATGAGCTTGAACGCCGCCGCCCGATCGGGCTCAGGACCGAGGTAGACGACCTTGCCGGTCATCTTCGCCAGCTCCGGCTCGATCGCCGCGAAACGGGCCCGATCCCCCGAAGCGAGCATCCACCCCGTGCCCTGGCGCGCGTTCGCGGGCCCCATGAAGACCGGCGCGTGCTGGAATGCGATGCCGTCCGCGGTCCATCGACGCACACGCTCGGCCGTACCGGTGCGCGACGTCGTCGTGTGGTCGACCACGATGACCCGGTCGTCAAAGCCCGCCCGCGCCCGCTCCAGCACCGCGTCCACCGTGTCGTCGTCGGAGAGCGTCAGGTGGACACGTTCGGCGCCGCGCGCCGCCTCTGCGGGGTCCTCGAAGCACACGGCCCCGTCGGCCTCGAGGGCCCGGGCGCGCTCCGTCGTGCGATTCCAGACGTGTACGGTCTCACCGCGCTCGAGCAGCGCGCGCACGAAGTTCGAGCCCAGGAGGCCCATGCCGTAGAAGGCGATCATGTGGGGTTCCGGATGAGGGTCGGCGGGTCGCGAGCGGCTCTCAAGGTAACCACCCCGCGAGGGCCCCACCGCGCAAGGGTCATTGACCGGACACCACCTCGGTCGGATGTTGCCCTGGATCGCTCGTAACCTCCTCCCGGCCGTGTGGTCACGTCCCCGCTGGAACGACTCGAAGCCCGGTGGAGGGCGCTGCGCGAGCAACCTCATCGGCATCGACGGCCACGAGCTGGCGAGCGCGGAGGCGACCGGCTCTGCCGACAGCGTCCTGTCCCTGGTGGATCGTCTGAGCACCGACGTGCTTCGCCGGATCTGGCGCGCCCGCGAGCCGTGGCCGACCTTCCGCTTGAGCGCCGTCACCACGACCTCTCCGGACGCGCTCCGGGCATACCTGCGCGGTGAGCGGTTCTTCCGCGCCTCGCAGTGGGATTCGGCGGCCGCGGCATTCGAGACCGCGATCCAGGAGGACTCGACGTTCGCCCTCGCGTACATGCGGCTGGGCACGTCCTACGGCTGGACGGAGTTCCTCGGATCGCCCCACGTCACGGAGTACGCGGATGCGGCGTGGAGGCTGGCCGACCGCCTTCCCCCGCGCGAACGGTCCCTGGTGGGCGCGAACCGGCTCCACGAGCAAGGCGACCTCGCGGCGCTGGACTCCCTCCAGCGGTTCGTCACCCTCTACCCCGACGACGCCGACGGTTGGGAGCTCCTGGGGGACGCGCAGCTGCACTCGGCCACAGTCACCGGAAGGCCACTGGCGTCCTCTCTACCTGCCTTCGACCATGCCATCGCGCTGGATCCCTCCGCCGCGCCGGCGTATATGCACCCGCTGGATCTGGCCCTCACGCTGGGCGACAGCGTCACATTCGACCGACATATGGAGGGGTTCGCACGCAGCGCCGCGCCCGAGCAGGTAGGCTTTTATCGGAACGCTCGTGCTCTGCGATGGGGCCCGAACACGCGATCGGCGGAGGTGATCTCGGAGGCGCTTCGCGCCACCCCCGCATCGGCGGAAGCAACGTGGCTCGGCCTGCTTCTGAATGCCGGGGACGGCGCCGCGTTCTTTTCCCCGACCCCCCGTCCGAAATCCGCGCTGGAGCTGGTCGATTCGGTCAACGCGATCTACGCGTCCGAGACCCCACCTTCACCCCTCGTCGCCGCGAGGGGGGCCTATTTCGAGTTCCTGCCCCTGATCGGCCTCGGTCGGTTCGCCGATGCCGCGGCCCGGGCAGAAACGATGTTCACTGCGAGCGCGGAGTCCTCGCTCATCCTCCTCCCCTACCTGGCCGCCGGGCTCGCGCCGGCGCGTACGGCCCCACGGACGCTGGCCCACCTGGACTCCATTCCGCTCGATCGCGGCATTACGTACTGGCAGGCCGCCGTAGCCCTCTCGGCCGGCGAGGTCGCGCGGGCCCGCGCGCTCCTCGACTCGCCCCTCACCTCGGACAGCTCCGCGGACCCGATCCCCCCTCCCGCGTACTTCCGGGCGCTCCGGGCGTGGGCCACCATCGCCGACGGCGACACCCTGGGTGGCCTGGCGGCGCTGCGAGCCGCCGTGATGGAGACGGGCTACGACCAGCGGTACTTCCGCACGCGGCTGCCCCTCCTCGTCACGTTGGCCCGGACACAGGCCGTATGGCCCGAGGGGCGTGCGGAGGGGATCGATCGCCTGACCACCCTCGTTCGTGGATACCTGCACCAGCAGCGGAGCCTCGACCTCCCCCCGGCGCGGGCTCTGGAGGCCGGCGGGAGGACCGACGAGGCGCAGGTGGCCTATCGGCGGTTCGTCACGGAGTGGGCGGGTGCCGACGCGTCGGCGCAGCCGCGGGTGGAGGAGGCGCGCCGGGCGCTGGAGCGGTTGGGCGACGCGGGGTGAGGCGACGCGCCTCGGGAGCCCTCTTTCCGGCGCATAACGCAGGAATAAGCCCCGAATAACCGCCAATAAGGAACACCTCCTCAGAATGAGGACGCCGACCGTGCCCGGTCACGCCGCAAGCGTGCCGCCGAACAAGCCCTCCTCGGAGGTGCCGACAGGCCGACCGAGGAGCCACTACGGGCGCGGGTCGGGTCTTTCCACAAATGAGGAGGTTCCATGAGGACGGTTCGACTTCTTCCCATCCTGGCGCTCCTGGGGGCAGTCGCCTGCACGGATGTCATGCAGCCGCAGATGGACGAACAGCCCCTCTTCGCCGTGAATGCCGCGGCGAAGACGGACGTTACCTTCACCATGGCCGTCACCGGTTTCGGGGACGCCTACTTCGCGGACCCGGGGCGGAGCGGAAGGGGAAAGATCCGGAACTACCAGATCTTCTTCGAAGTGGCGGGAGACCTGGAGGGAACCGCGGAGATGGTTCTGAACTCCAACTGGGACAAGGCAGCCTGGTGGGCCACGGGCCCTGGGCGAGGAAGCACCTGGGGCGTCCTCTCGATCATGACCGACGGAGGTACCTGGGAGGGAAACCTTACCGCCGAGTTCGTCTTCGACCCGACGCAGAGCGATTGGAACGCACAGCTCTTCTCGACGATCAACCTCCACGGTCCGGACGGCCGGAAGCTCAAGGCGGCCTGTGACGAGACTTCGGCCGAGTCCGAGGTGCTGGCCTGCACGGGAGAGATCCTCAGCCCCCACGGCTGATCGATCTCCCGGGCCGCTCCAGGTATCCGGCGCCCCGGGTCCCCGCACCATCGGGCCCGATGGCCGGTCGGCGACGAGGCGGCACCACGCATGGTGTCGCCTCCGCCGTCGCGGTGTGCGGGAAGGCGGGACCAACCGCGCTCGTCACCTACCGGAAGTCGCCCGATGGTCCTCGCGCGCAAGCATCACAGGAGCCCCTTCCTCGCCTCCTCCACCATCCAGGCGAACTCGGGATCGGGGTCGGTGAAGAGGTCCAGGAACGCGCGGTAGTGCTCCTCGGACTTCCGGGCGTCACCGATCTGCGCGTGGAGCCTGGCCAGCTCGAAACGCGCCGCGGGTTGGATGTACCCCTGGAGCATCCACCCCCTGAGCCGGAAGCGGGGCCGCTCTAGGATCGACTCCAGATGCGGGATCGCCGCGTCGGGCCGCCCCAACCGGACGTGGGCCTCGGCGAGGAGCCACCAGACGAGGTAGTCGTCTCCTGCGAGGGACCCCACCCCGGGCTCGTGGATTCTCTCCGCCCCGGGCTCCAGGGTCTCCACGACGACCTGCCAGTCCCCCCTCCGGAAGGCGGGCCCCACGTCCAGCAGCGCGAACCACGGCTCGAAGCCGCGCTCGAAGGTCCGGCTGGTGGCGCTGTCCCGCATGGCCCGGAGCCGCCGCGACACCCGCTTCGACTCGAGGGTGTCGCCCAGGAGGGATTCGCGGACACCGTAGAGGACGTAGTCGGTCACCTCGTCTCGTCCGCGTCTTTCCAGCTCCCTCGGCACCCCCCCGGCGAACGTCTCCTCCGCTGCCTCCCCGGGGCTCAGCCCGTAGGCGACCTGGAGCACCAGATGGGCGATGTTGGAGAACCCGTAGTGGTCGGGGCGCAGCGCCTTCGTCTCCGCGTGCTGCAGGGACGGCATCCGGCCTCCGTCGCGGATCCGGCCCCGCAGGGGGGCCATCTGCAGGAGCGCCGTCTCCACGGCCGTGGGCCAGGGCCAGTCCCCGGGTCCGTGGGTCACCATGCTGTCCACCCGGTCCCACTCCCCCGCGGCCACGGTCTCGAAGAGCGCCACCTCACGGCTGCAGCCCGGAGGCACTTCGATGTCCAGGGAATCCATGAGCGTCCGCCAATCGTCGACCCGGTCCAGGGCTGCGGCCAGGTAGTGCGAGCCGACGAAGCAGGGGGTGACGTAGCGCGCGTCGGGGTCGAAGGACCGGGCCGCCTCGACCCGCTCTCGTTCCAGCCTGAGCCGGATAGCGAGCGCCGAATCGGGGAGTCCGCCGGGAAGAGACAGGTAGACACTGTAGTTGCTCAGGTAGCGCGGGTCGCGCCGCACCGCACGCTCCGCCTCTTCCAGCGCTACGTCCCACAGGGCCACGTCCGACCGCATCCGACGGTGCAGATCCAGATCCGCCCGCCTCGCTTGGCTCAATCGATCCCGATAGCGTTGCACCTGTCGGGCTGCGACCTCCGCGGAATCGGGCTCACCCAGGTAGTTCCCGTAGTACGAAGCCATCAGCTGCCAGGCCATGGCGAACGCCGTGTCGGCGGCCACCGCCTCCGTCAGCCGGAGGACCGCAAGGCGGGCCTGTCCCGGGCCAGCCTGCCCGGCGAGCCGGTACTTCTCAAGGGCCTCCAGGGAAGGAGTGAGCACACGGGGCAAGGGCTCCATGGCGGCCAGGACCTCTCGGCTTTCGCCCAGCTTCCGCTGGACCTCCCGCACCACCTCGTCCACCATCTCCACGATCTCGCCGCGGTTCCGGGCGCTTCCGCGGGCGTCGAAGTGGAGTGCTCCCCCATCCGCATCCTCCACCCGCAGGGACAGAACGTGCCGGTCCCCGAAGCGGTCCAGGCGCGGGAGCACGACCGTGCTCACCCCCAGACGAACCGCCACCTCCTGCGCCAGAGCGGGCTCCAGGGGGGCACCCGGGTCCTGCTCCATGAGGCGGAGCGTCCTCTGCACCTCGCCCGTGGGAACGGTCCGGACCACGTGGGCCATGTCCAGCCCGGTCCGAAGCAGGAAGGCGGCGGCTTCCCGTTCCGCCTCCTCCGCACTGCCGCCGACGCGCGCGAGGACCGTGTAGGGCCGGTCGGGAGGGGGAGCGCCTACGGATGGGGTCCTGTTGAGCGCCGTCAGGCCGGCAACGACGGCAATGCCCGCGACGGCCGTCCCGACCCACGCCCACCACCTCCTCCTCGGCCTTTCCTGGACAGGCACGGGAAGTGCGTCCGAGCTTGGCTTCCCACCCGAATCCCGCACGAGGGACGGCGGCATGCCGGCCGACATAGGGGTCTTCTCGGGGGGGGTGCGGGGATCGTGTGAGCCGTTGTCCACCACGCCGTTCCGGATGGCCTCCGCGACCTCCGCTGTCGCCCTCGACGGCTCCAACTCCAGCTCGTCCGCCAGTCGGGCACGAAACTTCTCGAAGAAGTTCACGGCCGCCGCCCGGTCCCCCGCCCCGGCCAGCGCCTCGATGAACGCCCGTACCGGGCTCTCGTCCGTCGGCACCAGGTCCAGGGCCCGCTGCCCTGCCCGCTCCGCCTCCGTCAGCGCCCCCGCCGCGATGAGTCCGTGCGCGCATCGCCACGCCGCGTCGGCCGCCGCTTCCCTGAGCCGCCCGCGCTCCTCCTGCAGCCAGCGCTCGAAGTCCCCGCCACCACTGACGTAGAAGCCGGGGAGCAGCTCCCCCGTGCACCGCGCGAGAGCCGCCGCGTGATCGCCCTCGTCCAGGGCTTCACGAAACGACCACACGTCGCACGCGAACCGTGCGCGGTCCAATCCGACGTCGTGCTTGCCCCGTGTGGTCAGCACGCCGCGACCCAGACCTCGACGCAACGCGTAGAGGGCCTGGTTGAGGGCGTTGCGGGCGTGGGCGATATCCGACTCGGGCCAGAGCAGCCCCATGAGCGCGTCCCGGCGCACGTACCCCCCGCGACCCTCGAGCGCGGCGTACACGAGCACGGCCATCTGCTTCGGGTGGGAGAGGAGCGAGCGCACCTCTTCCCGCGAGCCATCGGAAAGGCTCATCCCGCCCAACAGCCGAAGCGTCACCATGCTTGCGCCGGAGTCCGGAGAGTGAGGGCAGGATATAACTGAACACTAAGGCACGACTAAGGGACGGAAAAGGATACGCGCCCAGATTGCGGGACCGTTCGAGGTCTCTCCCCCCGGGGCCCACGGATCGGCAGCCCCCCCGGGCCCGTGCGGCTCCGGCCGCACGGGTCGCCCGCCGGCCGTTCCCCTCTCCACGAAGAGACCGACGATCGATCCTGCGTCACGTCACTTCGAGGAGGTACCGCATGCGCTCCATCCGACTCCTGCTCGTCCCGCTCCTGTTCGTAGGCTGCACGGAAAAGAACCCCGCCGCACCGGACGTGGATGTCTCACCCCTGTTCGCGGCTGCCGATGTGGGGACCGTCGAGGAGGTCGCGTACGACGATTTCACCGGCTATCTGTCCTGCGTCGGCGAGGAAGTGCACTTCACCGGCGGCATCTGGTACCGGTTCCACTGGGTGGTGAACGCCGCGCGGGAGATCTGGACCGCTCAATACCGCGTGCTCTCCGATTACCGGGGCGTAGGGCTGACCAGCGGCGACGTCTGGCTCCTGAAGCCGTCCATGCTCCACGGCATCGTCCAGACGACAACGGTGGTCTTCCCCCTGGGCGAGCCCTTCCAGGTGTACAGGATCACCAACGCACGCTTCGACTTCGTGAACCAGACGACCGGGGAGACGCTGTCCTGGCCGTTCAAGATGCTCGTCGCGCGGGATGCCTCGGGGGAAGTCAAGGCTGACTTCACGCTGGCGCCCTGCACGGTGAAGTAGCGAGTCCTCGGTAGGCCGGGCGGCGCGGCGTTCCGTCAGAACCCGATGCCGACGTTCACCAGGCGCACGGTCGGGATGACGGCGGACGCGTCGCCCAGGTCGCCCCATGAGGTCCGACGACGGACGCGCCCGCCCGTTCCCGCGGCATCGGAACGACCCCGCTCGGACCGTTCGCGGCGCCTGCGTCGAGATGCCGACTCGGTACGCCGGGAGACGCGTCTCCCGACTCTTTGCACTGGGCACGCCCGCGCCCCCCGGACTCACCACACCGGCTGTGGATTCGCGTACTTCACCAGGACCGTCTGGAACCGGGGGTCATCGCGGATGGGATCGTAGAGGGGGTCGAGGCGAAGCGTGTAGACGCTGACCCGGGAGGGTCCTGCCAGCAAACGCTCGATCTCTTCGAGGGCAGCGTCGGCCTCACCGATCCCAGCGAGGATTCGCGCCCGCTCTTCGGCCGGCTCCCCCCAGTCGATTGCATCTGCGGTGTAGATCGGAGAGTGTTCCAGCCAGAGGGCCTCGGCCGCCGCCTCCCTTTGCCACTCGAGGCCACAGAGGGCCAGGCCTCGCGCAGCGTGCATCCGCCAATCGTCGGGGATCACCGCCATCGCGGAATCCAGCCGGACGACGGCCGAGCCAAAGGCCTCGCGCGCCGCCACAGTGTCCCCGAGGAGATGGTAGGCCCATCCCGCGTAGAGCGCCGTGGGCAGGTAGTAGTCCTGCCCCTCGAGAACCGCCAGCGGGCTCCGACGGACGAGAAGGACGAGGCTGTCGGCCTGCCGCTCCCAGAGCAGGAGGGTGCCGCGGTTCCTACGTGCGTCGCCCCTGGTACCGAGGTCAGCGTCCGCCGGCTGGCGATCCAGCGCCGCCCTCAGGGAGTCCAGCCGGCCCTTCCAGATGACCCAGGTCCATCCTCGGTCCACGTCGTTCTGGGCCACGTCGGGCGCCAACGTCAAAGCCCGGCTGTACGACGCCACAGCCTCCTGGTACCGGCGCATGCGCCGCAGCGTAGTGCCCCCCAGGTCGCGGAGCGCGTCCGCGTTGCGCGGGTCGAGCGTCAAGACCCTTTCCAACGTGGCGAAGACCTCGTCCCACTTCCCCAGGCGCCGATACGCGTAGCCGATCCGCAGCCACAGTTCGGCGTCGTTCGGGAGCCTCTCCAGCGCGACCTGGTACTCCTCCACCGCCGAACGCCAGTCTCGTTCCCCGTAGTAGTGGACCGAGCCCATGGCGAAATGGGCCTGAGGAAGGTCCGGCGCGAGGCGCAGGGCTACCTCCGCCGCACTCCTCTGGCGAGCCAGTCGTTCCGGGGAGGGATCCAGGCGTAGCCAAGACATCCGGCCGTGCACCTGGGAGAGCGCGGCCCAGGCGAGGGCGAAGGTCGAATCCAGCGCGACGGCTCGCTCGAAAAGGTCTTGTGCCACCGCGTAGTTCTGGCGCAGATACCCCGGCCGGCGCCAGTACTCGAGCCCCTGAAGGTAGAGCAGGTAGGCGTCTGCATTCTCCGTGGGCGCCGCTGCCATCGCCCTCGCCTCGGCCCCGGAGAGCTTGGCTCCCACCGCCGCGACGATCCGCCGGGCAATGTCGCTCTGGACCGCGAACGCGTCGTCCAGCCGTCGGTCGTACCGCTCCGCCCACAGGTGGTCGCCCGTGGCCACGTCGACGAGCTCCACCACGACCCGGACTCGGTCCCCCACCACCTGCACGCTGCCCTCTACGATGGTGCCCACGGACAACTCCTCCGCGATCACCCCGACCGGCTTCGTCGTCCCCGCATAGCCCATGAGCGACGCGCGCCCCCGGAGGGGCAGCGCCTCCACCTTGGCCAGCTGGCTCAGCAGCTCGTCGTGCAGGCCGGCGGCGAAGTACGCGTGGGGCCCCTCGGGGCTCAGGTTCCGGAACGGGAGGACCGCGATAGCCGTTCGCTCGCGCTCCGTCGCCGCCGACCCGTCGGCCGGCCCCGAAGCCCTCCGGTGACCCAGCGCGATGGCCGCGCCCATCACCATTGACAATCCGATCCCCACCAGGCCCAGCCGCAGCCAGGTCATCCTCCCGCCCACGCCCACGGACGGCACCGCTCCCGAGCCTTCGCCCGAGTTTCCCGCCACCGTGGGCAGGGCCGGGGCCGACATCGCTGCCTCGATCTGCCCGCCTCGTAACGCCTCCACCGGCGCCACCGGCGCTGCGTCCCGGCCAGGCACGCGAATGGCCTCCACCACCGCCACAGTCGCCAGCGACGGCTCCAGCTCCAGCTCGTCCCTCAGCCGGCCACGGAACTTCTCGAAGAAATTCACGGCCGCCGCCCGGTCCCCCGCCCCCGCCAACGCCTCGATGAACGCCCGCACCGGACTCTCGTCCGTCGGCACCAGGTCGAGAGCTCGCTGCCCCGCCCGCTCCGCCTCCGTCAGCGCCCCCGCCGCGATGAGTCCGTGCGCGCACCGCCACGCCGCATCGGCCGCTGCTTCTCTGAGCCGCTCGCGCTCCTCCTGCAGCCAGCGCTCGAAGTCCCCGCTCCCGCTGACGTAGAAGCCCGGAAGCAGCTCCCCGGTGTACCGCGCGAGGGCCGCCGCGTGATCTCCTTCGTCGAGCACGTCACGAAAGGACCACACGTCGCACTCGAACCGTGCCGGATCCAGTCCGACCTCGCGCCTGCCCCGGGTGGTCACCACGCCGCGGCCGAGGCCTCTGCGCAACCCGTGGAGCGCCTGGTTGAGCGTGTTGCGGGCGTGGGCGATGTCCGCCTCGGGCCAGAGCAGCCCCATGAGCGCATCCCGGCTCACGTACCCCCGGCGACCCTCGAGCGCCAGGTAGACGAGCACGGCCATCTGCTTCGGATGGGAGAGGACCGAGCGGATCTCTGCCAGGGAGCCTTCCGTGAGGCTCACCCCGCCCAACAGACGAAGCTTCACCATGCGCCCGCCGAAGTCCGTGCGTGAGGGCAGGAGATAACCGAAGACTAAGGCGGAACTAACGGGCGCAAGAGGCTACGCGCCCAGGTTGGGGACCGTTCGTGGTCCTTTCCCCCGGAGACCACCGACCCGCAGCTCCCCAGGGCCCGTACGGCCCTGGCCGTACGGGCTTTCTGCAGGCCGACACTTCCGACGGGAGGCCGACGAGCCGTCGACGACGGACGATCCGCGTCACGTCATCTCGAGGAGGTGCCTCATGCGCTCCATGCGTTTCCTGCTGGTCCCACTCCTGCTCGCAACCTGCACGGACGGCAATCCTGCCGCACCGGACATGGACGCTCTTGCCTTGCAGGGTGAAGTAGCGGATCGCGCGGATCCGGGCGGCGCGTCCGCCGTCAGAACCCGATGCCGATGTTCACCAGGCGCACGGTCGGGATGACGGCGGACGCGTCGCCCAGGTCGCCCGCGAACAGCCGATCCGCGCCCGCACCCAGGCTCACGTAGAAGTTGCGTCGAGCACCAAGCATCCAGTTGTACCCCAGCTCGAACCCCGCGCCCAGGACCGTGCTCGTGTCGCCGGCGTCGTCGAGGCTCGTCACGCCGCCGTCGAAGCCGAAGAAGAACTTCTCGAACGCGCCGTTCGGGTAGTACCGCCAGAACGCGCGCCCGCTGAAGTAGGTCACGTCCGGATCGCCGATGTCGACCCGGGAGACCCGCACCCCGGCCGTGCTCGTGGGCGAGAGTCCGTGCTCCCACTCCGCGTTGAACCACTTCGAGATCAGCAGGAACGGGTTCGCGGAGAGCACGTTGCGCACCGGGACCGCCGCTTCGGCCTCCGCCTGTGCTGCCGCTCGACCGGGCACCAGACCCGCGCCCAGCGCGATCACGACCCACCATCGTCCCAAGCGCATCGTCCCTCCCGGATGTGATCAAAGCGCCAACCCCCGGCTCTGACACTACCATCTTTCGGGGCAGTTTCAATCCGCGCGGGGTCGGCGCAGTCCGTCGGCCGAATCGGCTATTCGGCCCGCAGCGCTTCCGACGGGTCCACGCGCGTGGCCCGCCTCCCGGGAATCCAGCTCGCCACGAGCACGACCGCCAGGAGCAGCGCGGCGGCGCCCGCGTAGGCCACGGGGTCACGTGTGCTCGTCTCGTACAGGAACGTCGCCAGCAGGCGGGCGGCCCCCCAGGCGCCCATCAGCCCGACGGCAAGGCCCAGGACCGCGGCGCCCACGCTCTGCCCCAGGACCATCACGACCACCCGTCCCGCCCGGGCGCCCAGAGCCATGCGCAGGCCCAGCTCGCGCCGGCGGTCCGCCACGGCGTAGGACACGATTCCCCACGTTCCCGTCGCCGCCAGCAGCACGGTCACTACCGCGAACAGCGCGAGGAGCGCCAGCACCACCCGGCGGTCGCCCGTGGCGCCCGCCACGAGGTCGCGCCCGGTCGTGACGGAGAAGATGGCGAGCTCCGGATCCAGGGCCCCCAGCTCCACGCGCACGGCGGGCATCAGGGACAGGGGGTCGTTCGTGGTCCGAACGAGGACGTGGACGCTCCGGTCCCCAAGCTCGCGGAGCGCGTAGTAGGCTTCGGGGATGAGGTCCTCGTCCGGGGGGTCGTAGCGCACGTCGCCGACGACGCCCACCACCTCGGCGTACGCGTCCTTGCCGTCGGCGGAGATCCCGATCTTCAGCGACCGCCCGACGGGATCCTCCCCCGGGTAGATGCGCTCGGCCGCGGTGCGGCTGAGGACCAGCGTCGGGTGCGCGTCGGTGCCGTCCCGGGCGTCCAGGGTCCTGCCCTCGAGCAGCGGGATGCCCAGCATCTCGAAGTAGCCGTCCCCGACGAGGTGGACGCCGATCGCCGGGCCCTCCCCCTGGGGGATCGGCTCGTGCCCGCGCACGTCCTGAACCAGCGTGATCGACCAGTGGCCCGACAACGGCGGCGTGCCCAGGCTCACCGCGGTCACGCCGGGAAGCGCGGCGATGCGCTCGACGAATCGGGCGTGGAAGGCGTCGGCGTCGTCCGCCCAGGCGTCGGTGCGCGGAATCGTGTAGGCGAACGTGAGGAGGTGGTCCGGCTCGAAGCCGAGGTCGATCTCGAGAAGGCGCTCCATGCTCCGCCCGACCAGGCCGGTCCCCACCAGCAGCACCAACGCCAGCGCGACCTGCGCGCCCACCAGCGCGGCGCGCCCGTCCATGCCGAAGACGCGTCGTGCACGGCGCGTGCCCCCCCCCGCCTCGCGCAGCCGGGCCGCCACGTCGGAGCGGGAGGTCCGCACCGCCGGGGCGATTCCGACGAGCAGCGCCGTCGCCGCCGTGACCAGGAGCGCGAAGCCCAGCACCGTAGGATCGAGGGAGAGCGAGCCCGGATCGGTGACACGCAGCTCGCCGTGGCCGCTCAGCAGGAACTGACGTGGCCACGCGGCGGCCATCGCCCGGGTCCCCCAGAGCGCCACGAGGACCCCCGCCCCACCGCCGACCACGGACAGCAACGCGCTCTCCACGAGGGAGGCGCGGATCAGCCGCCAGCGAGACGCGCCCACGGCGAGTCGCACCGCTCCGTCCCGGGCCTGCCGCTTCGCGCGCGCGAGCAGCAGCCCCGAGAGGTTCGCGCAGGCCACCAGCAGGACGAGCGCGGCGGCTACCGAGAGGAGCAGCACGGCGGCGCGCGCCTGCCCGTTCACGCGCACTTCCGCGAAGGAGCGCAGGTCGGCGCCGTACTCCACGTTGGGGCCGCCCAGGGGGAACGCCTCGGCGATGCCGCGACCGATGGACGCCATCTGCGCGCGCGCCCGCTCGAGCGTCGCTCCGTCCTCCAGCCGGCCCACCGCGTGCAGCCAGTGCGCCTGGGCGCCGCGGATCATGAAGCTGCTGTACAGCTCCGCCGCCGCCGCCATCGGCACCCACAGCGCCACGTCCCCCGACAGGCCCGTGAACCCCTTCGGCGCGACACCGACCACCTCGAAGCGCTTTCCGCTCAGCACGAGGGTTCGTCCCACCGCGCCGGGATCACCGGCGAAGCGGTCGCGCCACGTATCCCACGACAGCACGGCGACGAGGTGCGGGTCGGCCGCGTCTCCTTCGTCGGGTCCGAACGCCCGCCCCACCACGGGGTCGGCTCCCAGGATCGCGAAGTACCCGGGTGACACGAGCTCGATGGGAAGGAGCGTCGGATCTCCCGGCTCGGTGAGCGTCGCGTTGCGCTGCGCGTACCCGGCCACCGGGTCCACGAGGCGGACCGGCGTCTCCAGGAACCGTTGGAACTTCGGGTAGGACCAGGGTGACGGCTGCGCGCTGCCCTGGTCCCCTCGTCGCTGCGTGAGGTCCACCATCACGAGCCGATCCGCCTCCGGGTAGGGAGGCGGGGACAGGATCGCCACCTTCAGCGCGCTGAACACCGTCGTGTTCGCGCCGATGCCGAGCGCCAGCACCAGGACCGCCGCGGCCGTGAAGCCGGGAGCCCGCCTCAGCGAGCGCAGCGCGAGCCGACCGTCTCCGCCGATTCCCTCGAGCATCCCACTCCTCCTCCCGTTCCCGGATGTGTCTCCCCCGTGCCCCGGCAGGGGGCCCCGCCGGGTGCGCTCCGTCCAACCCTGGCGGACCGCGTCCCACGCGGCACGCACCACGAAGGCGGCCTTGGCGGCCCCGCCCGCGCCGGCGCTGCGGGCGAGCTCCGCCTCGAAGGCCGCACACATGTCGGCACCGTGCCGGCGGCGGAAGTCGGCGGGGAATGCTCGGAGCGCGAGCCGGAAGATCCCCCGGGAGATCCGCCGGTCCCTCACCTCGCCTCCTCCGGAGCCATCCTGCGCGCGCGTGCCACCTCGACGAGTCGAGCCATCCTCGCCGTCTCCGCCGACGCCACCTTCCTCCCGAACGCCGTCGCCCGGTAGTAGCGGCGCCGCGCGTCCGCGCCGACGTCGGGCGGGTCGGCCTCCTCGATCAGGCCGGTCTCCACCATGCGGGCCAGCGTGGCGTACAGCGTTCCGGGCAGCAGCTTCCCCGCGCCGCCGGTGAGCCTGTCGATGGCCTGCATCATCGCATAGCCGTGGAGCGTCTCGTCCCCCAGCGCCAGCAGCACGTGGTAGACCGGCGGGCTGAGCGGGAGGAGCTCGTCAGGGTTCATTATCATGTCTCACATTATAGTTGACGGCAGGAGATTGGAAAGCGTTGCATCGAAACCGGGCGGGGAGCCGATCGTACGTTGGCCCGACCGCGCGTCCCTCCCCGACGGGCGGCCGACCCGGATCAGGAGAACTGCCCTATGAGAGGATCGCTCGTCCGCTCCGTCTGCATCGCCCTCGTCCTCGCGCCGCTCTCGCCACGATCGAGCCTCGCCCAGGCACCCTCCCGGGAGAGCCAGCGTCAGCTTCAGGCGGCCCAGGGCTCCATCCAGGCAGGCGACTTCGCCTCGGCGCGCGCCACGCTCGAGCAGCTGACCGCGCACGAGCCCGACAACGGGATCGCATGGGCGCTCCTGGGCTACGCGCTGCGCAACCTCCAGGACTTCCCGGCCGCGGTGGCCGCCTACGAGAAGGCGGTTCCCCTGCGACCGAAGGCGGGGGGAACGCTCCTGCAAGGAGGAATGGCGCAGGCGCAGGCCGGCAACCTGGACCGTGCCTTCGCGTGGCTGGAGCGCGCGAAGGCCGCGGGGATGGACGTGACCGCCGTCGATCTCGACCCGGCGGCCGCCGCGCTCCGCGCCGACCCCCGCTACGACTCGCTCTTCCCCACCGACGCGGAGTTTGGCGATCCTTTCGTCGAGCCGGCCCGGATCATCAGGGAGTGGAGGGGCGAGCACGCGGGCGACCAGTTCGGGTGGATCGCGCGGGACATCGGCGACGTCGACGGCGACGACGTGGACGACGTCGTCACCTCGGCACCCACGTGGGGGCCGGAGGGGAGCAACGCCGGACGCGTCTACGCCTACTCCTCGGGCACGGGCGCCCTCCTGTGGCGCGCCGACGGCCACCCCGGCGACCAGCTCGGCACGGGCGTCGAGGCGGCAGGCGACGTGGACGGCGACGGCACCCCGGACGTCCTGGCCGGGGCCCCGTTCGGCGATCGCGCGGTCGTGTACTCGGGACACGACGGCCGCGTGCTCCTCGAGGTGGACGCCCCCCAACCGGGGGAGGCCTTCGGTCGGCACGTGGCGGACCTGGGCGACGTGAACGACGACGGGCACGCCGACTTCGTGGTGGGCGCTCCGCTGAACGACGCCGCGGGAAAGGACGCCGGGCGCGCCTACGTCGTCTCCGGCGCGGACGGATCGACGCTGCTCACCCTCACCGGGGAGGAGGCGGGCGATCAGCTCGGCGCCACCAGCGGCGGCGCAGTCCACGAAGGCAGGATGACGCTGATCGTCGGCGCGCCCAACGCCGGCGCGGGCGACCTGGGCCGGGTCTACGTCTACCACGACCTGAGCGGGAAGCCCGCCTTCGTGATCGACTCCGATCCACAGGGGGCGCAGCTGGGGGCGATGTTCGTGTCGGCGGTGGGGGACGTGGACGGCGACGGCATCCTGGACGTGTACGCTTCCGACTGGGCGGGCGGCGGGGACGGCGGGCTGCAGGGCGCGGGGCGCGTGTACGTCGTCTCCGGGGCGGACGGCCGCCGCCTCTACACGATGACCGGGGAAGCCGCCGGCGACGGCTTCGGCATCGGCGTCGCCGACGCCGGCGACGTGGACGGGGACGGCTACGCCGACCTCGTGATCGGCGCCTGGCAGAACCACGAGGCAGCCCCTTCCGGCGGGAAGGTCTACCTCTACTCGGGCGCCGACGGATCGCTTCTGCGCGCGCTGACGGGCAAGGTCATGGGCGAGACCCTCGGCTTCGACGCGACGGGTATCGGGGACGTGGACGGCGACGGCGTGATCGACCTGCTCCTCACCTCGGCGTGGAGCGCCGTGTCCGGAGCGCACTCGGGACGGCTGTTCATCGTGGCGGGCAGCCCGACGACGAGGGCCGGTGGGCGTTGACGGGACGACGCGCACCGTGTCCCCCGTCGAGGACATCCGTCGCGCCTCGCCGACGGCGCCCCGGCGGGCACAAGGCATTGTCCCGCAACGGACTGAGCCCCGCGCATGAGCCCGGGCACGCCCCGTGCCTGTATCTCCTGATGAGGGCATGGACCTGATCACAGGAGACGACGATGGGACGCGGTGGATTGCGCTGGGCGGCCACGCTGTCGGCGCTGGCCGTTTTCGCGGGGGACGCGGGGGCGCAGCAGCGCCCGGCAGACCCCGCCGGATATTTCGCGGAGCCCGCCGGATACGTGGGCGGGAGCTTCGTCGGGGCCGACCCCGTGGGACAGCTGGGGACCTACATCGACAACGGATTCGGGGGACAGATCTGGGGCGCGATGCCCCTCGAGCCCACGAACCGCTTCCGGCTGCGGGCCGACTTCGGCTTCCTCATCTACGGGAACGAGCACCGGAACGTGTGTCTGGCGGCCCCCGTGGGATGCCGGATCGAGCTCGACATGAACACGACGAACGCGATCCTGTACGGTGGCCTGGGTCCGGAGCTGGTGCTCGTGACCGGGCCCATCGAGCCGTACGTGAACGCGTCGTTCGGCTTCACCTACTTCGGCACGACGACGTCGCTGTCCGGCACCAACGAGTTCGACAGCTTCGCGTCCACGACGAACTACTCGGACGGGATGTTCGCGTGGCGGGCCGGCGGGGGCGTGCGCATGCGCGTTTCGGCCGGGCGCACCCCGGTATGGCTGGACTTCGGCGTCGAGCGGCATGAGAACGGCGTCGCCCAGTTCCTCACCGAGGGTGACATCATCGACCATCCCGACGGGAGCATCACGCTCCTGCCCAACCGGAGCGAGGCGAACCTGGTGGCCTTCCGCTTCGGCGTGACGGTCGGCATCCCGCATCGCGGGGACGACGGTCGCTGATCGCTCGGCCCGCGCGACGGCGGTGCGGCGGATCCGGGGACGCCCCTACGACAGGAAGCGTCCCCGGACCGCCGCGCGATCCACCTTCCCGTTCGCGTTGAGCGGCAGCTCGTTCAGCAGCAGCCATCGCCGGGGCCGCCGTGGGGGACCGAGGCGGTCGCGGCTCCAGGCGTCGACCTCCTCGAGATCGAACGCCCCCTCCACCGGCACCACCGCCGCCGCGAGCTTCTCCCCCCACTCGGCGTCGGGCAGACCCACCAGGCAGACGTCGACGACGGCCGGGTGGGCACGGAGCACCGCCTCGACCTCCCGCGGATCGATGGTCACCCCGCCCGAGATGATGCGCTCGGACCGCCGTCCCGTGACCCACAGGTGGCCCTCCTCGTCCAGGTGGCCGAGGTCCCCCGTAGCGTACCACCCGTCCGCGTCGACCAGCGGCACCCGGGTGCCCACCGTTCCGCTCGCCCGCGTCGCCCCGCGCACCAGGATCTCCCCGATCCCCGAGATGCGCAGCTCGACGCCATCGAGCGGTGGCCCGACCGTGCCCGGCTTGCGTCGCACCAGAGAGGGCGGCGCCGTGGCGACCTGGGACGTCATCTCGGTCATCCCGTAGGTCAGCGCAATCGGCCACCCCAGCGCGAGCGCCCGGCGGACGAGGTCGTCCGGGGCGAGCGCGCCCCCCACCAGCACGCAGCGGAAGGCCGACGGAGGGGGCCGGTCGCCGCGCGCGTCGAGCAGGCGCAGAAGCTGCGTGGGCACCAGCGACGCATGCGTCACACGACCCTCGTCGATGAGGGCCGAGGCGCGCCCGGCGTCGAACGCCCCCTCCGCCACGATCTCCGAGCCCAGGATGAGCGCGCGGGTCACGAGGGCCAGCCCCCCGACGTGCGCTATCGACAGGGAGGCCAGCCAGCGGTCACGACCGCCCAGGCCGAGGCGGGCTGCGGCCGCGCGTGCGCTCGCCCGCAGGTTGCGCGCGGACACCACCACACCACGCGGCGAGCCCGACGTGCCCGAAGTCCACAGGACGGCCGCGCCGTCGGGGCGCGATCCGGCGAGGGCGTGCAGCGCCGCGTCGTGCTCGGCTTCCGAGAGGTTCGGGTTGAGCGGCGCGACCGTGAGCCCCGCGCGGGTGGCGGCGAGCAGCGCCGCGACGCCCTCCGGCGTGGGCTCCGCGACCAACGCCATGACGTCTCCCTCGGCGGACTGGTCCTCCGCGCGGAAGCGCTCCGCCAGGTCGTCGACCCAGGCATCGAGCTCGGCGAGCGTCCAGACACGCCCGCGCCCGGACAGGGCACGCCGCTCGGGCCAGCGCGCCGCCGATTCCGCGAGGAAGTCGCCGCCGTCGCCCATGCGGCTCACCCCAGGGCCAGACCCAGGCCGAGGAGGGCGCCGTACAGCGCGACCACTCTGGACGTCTCGCCCAGCGCCGGAAGCAGCTCCCTCGCTTCGGCGTGCCCCAGGACCTTGCGTACCGGAGCCACGGCAAGGGGCGCGATCAGCAGCGTCGCGGCGGTGGTGGGCGGCCACGAGAAGCGCGCGATGCCGACCAGGGGGACGATGAACGCCGTGACGAGCAGCCCGACGAACTCTGCGCGGGTGCCCGACCGCCCGAGGAGCACCGCCAGCGTGTGCTTGCCGGCCTTCGCGTCGGTGTCCAGGTCCCGCAGGTTGTTCACCACGAGGATCGCGGTGATGAGCGCGCCCATGGCGGCTCCGGCGAGCAGCGCGTCCGGCGGCCAGGCCAGGCCCTGCACGTAGTACGTGCCCGCCACCGCGATCAGGCCGAAGAACACGAACACGAACACGTCGCCCAATCCGTGGTAGGCCAGTGGATACGGGCCGCCCGTGTACAGCACCGCGCAGGCGAGCGAGGCCAGCCCGATCCATACGATCGGCCACCCGGCCACCGCGACCAGGTACACGCCGACCGCGAAGGCGAGGGCGAGCGTGAGGATCATCCCGCCCTTGACCGCTCCGGGGGAGAGCAGCCCGGCCTGCGTCACCCGCAGAGGCCCGACGCGCTCGTGCGTGTCGGTGCCGCGCACGAAGTCGTAGTAGTCGTTGGCGAGGTTCGTCGCGATCTGGATGAGCAGCGCCCCCACGAGCGCGGCGACAGCCGGCAGCGTATCCGCTACCCCGTGGAACGCCGCGAGCCCGGTGCCCACCACCACGGGCGCCGCCGCCGCGGTCAGCGTCTTCGGGCGCGACGCCAGGACCCAGGCGTGGGCCGAACTCACCCGCCGACCCTTCCCGGCCCAACGC
>Ga0307423_1000480_pt1 | contig 26842 bp, 28 predicted proteins | sample SalMarWE160310MG_FD_202154 | JGI IMG/M metagenome (GOLD analysis project Ga0307423, IMG submission 202154) | Salt marsh sediment microbial communities from the Plum Island Ecosystem LTER, Massachusetts, United States - WE1603-10 | ecosystem: Environmental > Aquatic > Marine > Intertidal zone >... | reverse complement strand
AACCAGCAGCGGGGACCAAGACATGTGAACATCCATTTCCGGCCCCGACGGGACCACCACCCAGCGTCCCATAGCAACCACCCACCGTCCACCAAACCAGCGACGGATTACCCCCATATCCTCACCTAGCGGAGCGGGGTCCCGAACACGAACGGTGGCGATCCCCATCCTTGGTGTGTACGTATCTGCCGATCCCGGTCAGTTGGGGGTGCGCGATAGCGCGTATAGTCGGTTGTCGCTATGGGCGGAGCGCGATTGGCGTGTTGGTTTCGTGTCTGCGGTGGTAGTGCCGGCCTCCACTCCTCCGAGCGTGCGTTATGTCATTCAACTGTCACCGTTGCATACCCGGGTGCAGGCTCGCCATCGATGACGCCTTCGTTGTACACGCGGTAGGTGCCGGAGGGGACGTCCGGGATCAGTACCGTGTAGGCGTCGGGGATTGGGAGCCCGATCGCCGGCACGGTCACCTCTGTGCCAGGTTCGATGTACCTGGTTCCTGGTCCGTCACCCGTCCAGTCTTTCAGGAGTTGGTGGGTCGATTCCCAGTCGCTGCCGGTCCAGCATTGCCATTCCGCTCCTGCCCCGTCGAGGGTGCCACCGTCCCCGGTGTAGGAAACCGAAAGGACTGCCTGCTCGCCTGCAGCAACCGGGTTGGGTGATAGCTCCACAACGAAGTCTCCTGTCTCGCTGAGGGCGCTCTGCGGCGGCTCGGTGCAACGCTCGATCGGAGGCGAAACCTCAGAGCTCGAGCAACCCGTCACGGCGATCAGGAGCAGCGACACGGCCAGTGCAGCTCTGACGCCGAAACGCGAGCGTGGCACGGTTCGTGCGCTCGACATGTGAACCCCCGTCCTCGGATGGTGATCTAGCACTCGGACGTTCCGATTGTCGTGGCCGGTGCCGGTTCCTCAACGGTACTCGATATCGCCAAATATCGAGCGAGAACGCCCCGTTCACAGAGTGAGCGGGATCGGCACTTCTCCGCTCGCTAGCTCGAACACTCTAAGTTGCGATCTCTAGAACACCATCCCCGCATCTCCGACGGTGACTCGTTCGAGTCTGACGTTAGTTCCAGATGCAACGGCCTCGGTCAAAGAGAGTCGCTGCGAGAATGTGGACCGTGTACAGCCTGCACGCCACGAAGAAACTCCGGGATCGAGCGAAACAGCCAATCCTGCCCACGGTTGCGGATCCGACGACGTGGCTGGGCAACTGGTACGGCACGGCACTCTTCTGGCGACCTCAGCTCGCGTTGTTGGTCAACGAGCAGACCCTGTTCCCGGTTCTGATGCCGCTGGCACCGGCTGCGACCGTGCTGAACCGATTTCCCGTCGCGCTCGGCGAAACACTCGCGGCGGCCGGGGTGGACAGCCGGTTCATCGACTCTGAGCTGGCTGAGATGAATGACGGGCAGTGGGCGAAGACGGCCAGCCGGAGCGTGCTCGGGATCATGAATGAGTTCAGCTTCCTCGCCAATGAGTCCCGCCGCCGCCACGATTTCGACCCGATAGGTCTCGCGTTGTGGCTGGCACAAACGCCGTGTGGCCCACTGTATGGACGGCACATCAGCCCCGACCGGGAACTCGCCGCCGCAGTAGAGTCGTGGTCGGCTGAACGCAACAGGTAACAGCACCGCCTTGCACGGATGGCACCATGGCACGCCGACCAACTGAGGAAGATCGGATCGAAGCGATTTGTCGACTGCTGTCCGGTCTGGAGAAGGGCTCCGACGCACATGAGCTGGCGGCTGCGGTCGCCGACCTCCATCCCAAGAACAACACCTTCCCGGGCGAAGTGTTCATGGAGCTCGCAGCCGATGCCTTCGAGATCGCAGGCATCAGCCGTGATACCTCGATTCCCTACGAGGGGCTGCGGGAGGCACATCTAGCGGAGTGCAGCTTTCGAGGTCGTGAGAACCGCAAGATCCAATATGCGATTCTCACCAGCGCGGCGTTGCGAGCGGGGCTGAAACCTGATCTGCTCGACGAGGTCGGCTGGTGGCAGAACGACGACTACTGGCGCTATGCCCTGTTCGCCACCGTCGGGTTGATTCGAGCCGCCGCGACGCGCCAAGGCATCCCGGCCGCTCAACTTGCTCGACAAATCGCGGAACGACGCGGCATGACCGACGCAACATGACCAGCCGGCCGCCACGTGCGCCGACTCCTGGTCGCAACAGAAGTGTCCGTCAACTGTCCGTCACAGGTTGAGAAACGATGCAAAACGATGAAAGTAGCGCATCCGCAAGAACGCCCAGAATACCCCGTAAACATTGACGATTCTGTGGATGACGACAACTGACAAGAAACAACGAAACATGCTCGAGCCGGTTTCCTAAACCGGGTGTCGGAGGTTCGAATCCTCCCGAGGGCGCCAAGTTAGTGGCACGTTGCAACGTTCCGGGCGTGACGATGTCGCATCCATCAGCGCTTCACGATGGTCCCCATCGCGGACGCCCACCCGCGATAGTAGGGTGCGCTCCAAGTCCGGTAGTGGGCATTGCCACGTGCGGTCCGTTCAACGGCTGTACGCCCGAAGGAAGCCAAATGACCAAGATCGCCCATAAGGTTGTCGTGCCGTGCCCGCCGGACCGCGTATTCGCAGCGCTGTCGCGCGTCGAGTGACTCCCGGAGTTCTGGGAAATGACCTTTGAGTCGGAAACCGACAAGTTGGCGTTCGAGCGACGTCTCGAGGCCGAGCACGCGCTCGCCGGTCTGAAGGCGTTGGACGAGGCCGTCGCTGCCTCGTGACAGTGTTCGGCCGCCTCGATTCGATATATCGGCGCACGGGCGCAAACCTCCCCCTCGGTGACCTGCTGCCGTCCCACGGAGCGCAGATGGAAGGTTACTTCTAGCGAGTCACCGACATGGCGCACCAGCGCGTGCTCGTCGTGTTGTACGGTGGGAAGTCAAGGGTCGCGGCCACGGCTATCGCGTACACATCATCGGACACGGCGTCGGCGGACCACATGTACTGCCCGTACCGCTACCGGCCCAACGACGCAACATCGACACCGATTTCGAGTACCTGGGCGGACACCTCTCCCTCGAGGTGACCGGACGTCTCGAGTATCGGGGCGAGAGCAACCTCGCCGGGTTGGAGATCGGGCACCGGCCAACCACTGACGAGAAGACCCAACGTTGACGGCCGGCACCCCCAGGACCACCGAAATGGGTGACGGCCAACTGTGAGTTCTCCCGGGGACTTGATGACTTCCTCTTCAACGGGCGATGCATTAGTGTCGAAAAGCGACGTAGAGGGGAGGACAAATGCCGGACGTTCCTGAGGAGACAGTGGCGATGCGCTGGGGGGCGATGATCGGCCCCGTTCTCGCCTTCGGCGTCCTGACGTTGCTCTTCACAGGTGAGGGCTTCGGTCTCATCGAAACCCACGCGTCGGGCAGCGGACTGGGTGCAATGTGGTTGTTGGGGGCGGCAATCGAGCTTGCGGCCGTGGCGTACCATCTGAACTGGCTGATCCGGGCTCCGATCCGGATAACCGACGACCATCTCTTCATCCCCGGCTACTGGTTCCAGTCCAAGCGGGTGGTGAGGTGGGCCGATGTCGCCGACCTCCGTATCCCGAAGTTGTTCAACGGCCAGGGCCGTTTGCGGATGGTGATCAACGACGGCTCGTCCCGCTTCGTACCGCTCGGGTTCGTCAAGGATCGGAAGGGGTTCGTCAGCGAGGTACGTTCCCATGTCGCACCGGGGGTCGGTTTCGAACCGCTGGAGGCATCGGCGTTCCCGGGCTAGGGAGTCCAGCGACACGGCCACGGACCTGATTACCGCACCACAACGATTCTGGCCACGGGGGATTGCGCAGGTGTCGCATGGCCGTCAGATGGTCGCCAGCATCCCGCCGTCGACGTAGATGATCTGGCCATTGATGAAGTCGGACGCTCGGGACGACAAGAAGATGACTGTGCCCGCCAGTTCGTCGACTTGGCCCCACCTGCCTGCGGGCGTTCGCTCTGCGACCCAGGCGCTGAACTCGGCATCGTCCACAAGTGCCTTCGTGAGCTCGGTATCGAAGTACCCGGGACCGAGGCCATTGACCTGGATGCCCAGAGGACCGAGGTCCGCACACATACCCTTGATGAGCATCTTCAGTCCCCCCTTTGTCGCCGAGTAGGGGGCGATAGACGGGCGAGCCAGCTCGCTCTGCACCGAGCACACCATGATGATCTTCCCCGAACCGCGCTCCGCCATCGAGCGGGCGACGGCCCTGCTCACGATGAATGGGCCGGTGAGATTCGTGTCGACGAGCAGGTCCCAGTCGTCATCGGTGAACTCGAGGAACGGGGCGCGTCGTTGCACTCCCGCGTTGTTGACCAGGATATCGATCGGCCCGTGCTCCGACTCCGCCACTCGCACGGCTTCACCAACGGCCGACGCATCCGTCACGTCGAAGCACAGCGGGTATGCCGTGATCCCGACACCCTGGAGTCTTTCCACGGCCTCATGTACCGGCGTCCGCCGACGACCATTGACCAGAACCGCCGCGCCCGCGGAGCCAAGGGCCTTTGCCAACACGAAACCGATGCCCGCAGAGGAGCCGGTCACGAGAGCGAGCTTGCCGTCAAGACTGAACATGTCATCCATGCAAATCCTCCAGGTCCGGCGTGATGGTTGCTGTGGCATTGTCATCCACACGCACCGCCGACGGGTGCGTCCAGACCCCGCTCCGTGATCGCCGCCACGCCAGACGGCAACCCCCGTCATCCCGAGTCTGCAACTTAGCCGTCGGAACGGACTCTCCCCGCGGGCGCAGCCCACCCCACCGGCCGGGCTCTGCGGGCGGGGGCTTCCGCGCCAGCAGCAGAAACAGCACGGATGCTATGGCCGCCGCATTAAGGAACCCGGTAGCCAACCATGGATCCGCTTGCTAATATGGGTGGGTAGTCAGTCATATTAGGAGTGGAGCTGTGGCTCGGATCACCGGGGAGACAAAGCAAGCAACAAAGGCCAGCCTGCTCGAGGCCGCGGCAGACGAGTTCGCTCGGGAGGGAAGGGACGGCGCGAACATCAACCGCATCTCCCGTGCCGCCGGTTTCGCCCAGGGAACGGTCTACAACTACTTCCCCTCCAAAGACGCCCTCTTCTTTGCAGTCGTGGAGGAAGCATGCCAGCGAGCGGCAACCGGCGCCGACTCGGCGCCTGCCACCGCTTCGACGCGGGAGCGGCTGCTGGCAGCCGTTGCCGCCGACGTCGACTGGGCCCGCAACAACGAAGCCTTCGCCCGCGTGCTGGTGCGCGAGGCGCTGGCCGCCGACATCGACGTATACGTCCGCATCGTCCAGGCGGCCGCACCGTTCATGGACAAAGTCGTGATCATCCTCGTCGAAGGCGTGCAACGGGGTGAGATCGACTCTGACGTCGCCGTCGAACAGCTAACGCTCACGCTCGTTGGGCTCACCCTGCTGATGCTCGCCCAGCATTGGCGGGCCGGCGGCGGCTGGCCGACGTTGGAGGAGATCCCCGGCTACGTCGTCGGCCTGGTACTCGACGGGGTGGGACGAGATGAGGAGCAGCGATGATGAAAACAGACCAGCACCGTGAGCCGGTTGGCGGTGCCACAGCCACAGCGCCGCTGGTGGTGCTCGACCGGGTGTCCAAGACCTACCGCAGCGACGGGACCGGCCAGACGGTCTTGCAGGACGTATCGCTCGAAATCGAAGCAGGCGAGTTCGTGGTCCTGCTCGGCCCATCCGGGTCGGGCAAGACCACCCTGCTCAATGTGGTCGGCACTCTCGACGCGCCGGACACGGGCAGCGTGACCGTATGCGGCACGGAACTCGACGGGGCCACATCCGGCGAGCTGGCCGACTTCCGGGCCCGATCGGTCGGCTTCGTCTTCCAGTTCTACAACCTGCTGCCGACGCTCACCGCAGTGGAGAACGTGGTCGCGGGGATGACGGTCGCCGGCATCCCCCGCCGCCGGGCGAGGGAGGAGGCGGCAGCCTTCCTGGACCGCGTGGGTCTGGCGGCGCTGCAGGACCGCTTTCCGGGCGAGCTCTCGGGCGGCGAGCAACAGCGAGTGGCGATCGTCCGTGCCCTGGCGAAGGGACCACGGCTGGTGCTCGCCGACGAACCAACGGGCAACCTCGACACCGCGTCCAGCGGCGAGATCGTGGAGTTGATGCACCGCCTGAACGAAGAAACGGGGGCAACGTTCCTGGTGGTGAGCCACGACCCCACGGTGGCTGCCACCGCAAGTCGAGTCGTGCGCCTCGCCGACGGGCAGCTCGTAGCCGGGGAAGGATGATGCTGATCCTCAAGGCGTTTCGTGATCTCCGTGCTCTGGGGATCGGAGCCCTCCTCATCATCGCTGTCATAGCCACCGGAGCCGGCACCACGGCGGGCATTGCCCAGGCGCTGCACGACGTCGAGACGACGCGGGACAACTTCTTCACCGACTACGCGCTCGCCGACCTCGACATCCGGCTCACCGACCCGGTGCCGCTGACCGAGCTGACCGACTCTGCGATCGGTATGGAAGCGACGCGCAGCGAAGCCCGTCTCATCGTGAGCGGTACCGCCTCTCTGGGCGACGGAGAGACCACCCCTGCCGAGATCGTCGGCATGCAGCCCGACGCCGAGCTGGACCGGCTCGACGTCCTCGTCGGGTCCGACCTCGCCGCGTTGGGACCCGATGAGGTCCTCATCGAGGCGGATTTTGCTCACTACACGGGTTTGTCGGTCGGCGACGATGTCACCCTCAACGTCTCCGGGCAAACCGGCCACTGGCGGGTGGCCGGTCTGGTTCGGAGCCCGGAATACCTGTTGGCGACGGCCAACCCCGCCTATCTGATCCCACAACGCGGGTCGCTCGCCGTCGTCTTCACAACCCGCGCCCGGCTCCAGGAGGTCACCGGACTCGCCGACCGGGCCAACGACTTGATCCTCGCTTCTGCCACCGGCGCCACCGCACCCTCCACCAACCTCGCAGCCACGCTGCCGGTGGCGAGCATCGTTCCCCGCGCCCAGCAGTACTCACTCAGGTTCACCGAGGCCGACGTGAGGATCTTCTCGTTGCTGGCTCCCGTGCTCGGCGGTGTGTTTGCCGTCTCGGGGCTGATCCTCGTGATGTTGAGTCTCCTGCGGCTGGTACAACACCAGCGGCGTGAGCTCGGGGCGCTGCTCGCCATCGGATACTCCCGCACCGCCGTGGCCGTGAGCGTCGTCCTCGTTGCCGCCCTTCTCGGTATCGCTGGGGCCGTCGTCGGGATCGGCGTCACCGCGGGCATCAGCCGGCTGGTAGGTGCCCAGTACGCCACCGCGGTCGGCTTCCCGGCGACCGTGCACCAGCTGGAGCCCGCTTCGCTGCTGCTGTGCGTCGCCGTCGCCCTGGGCGCCACCCTGATTGCGGCGATCGTTCCGGCTTACCGGGTGGCCCGGCTCACCCCGGCCGCCGCGATGCGGGGCCAATCCGTCGCAGGCGTCCGCCTCCCCCACTGGCTGGAGCGAAGCACCAGGGCATGGAGCACACCATGGGCGTACGCCACCCGCTCGCTCGCACGGCGTCCCGTATTGACTCTTGCGACCGTGGTCAGCGTGAGCGCCGCCATCGGTCTCGGCGCGGCTCTCAACATCGTGGCTAGCTCGGCGGCTCAGGCCACCGACGCTGCCTTCAGCGGCGATTCCTGGACCTACAGCGTGACGCTCGCCACACCCCTGCCCGAAACGATGACGAGCGACCTCGTCGCCGCGGCCGGTATCGACAGCGCAGAATCGCTGGTCGAGGGACCCGCTCGCATCACGTCCGTTGCCGGCAGGAGCGTGGAGCTCCAGGTCGTGGGCGTACCGGCCGCCGGGGAGCTGATGAATCTCGACGTCGTCGCCGGCTCTCCCCCACAACCGGGAGTGATCGACCTCGGCGAGCAAACTGTGCAGACCCTGGGGGTGAGCGTCGGGGATTCGATAACGGTGCTGTCCGCCACGGGAACGACGCAGCTCACGGTCGGCGGCGAGATCCGTACTCTCGCCTCCAATAGCGCCTACGCCACCAACGACGTGGCGACCCGGCTCCTCGGCAGCAGTGACATCTCCACGGTCCTTGTGGTGGCCGACGCCGCACAGGCCGATGTACTCCGTGGCGCGCCGGAAGTGGCCAGGGTGGCCTCGAAGGCCGAAGTGCAGCAGGCGGTCCACGAGCTGGTCACCGAGCTGACCGGGCTCATCGGCACGATGCTCGCCATCAGCCTGGCGGTCGGCGTCTTGTTCCTCATCTCCAGCCTGTCGCTCGCTTTCCTCGACCGACGCGACGAGTTCGCCACCCTGCGGGCAATGGGGTACGGCAGGCGACCCCTGGCGACGATCGTCACCGTCGAGACGGTTCTCCAGACGGCGGTCGCCGCGCTCCTATCGGTGCCGGCCGGTCTATTGCTCGCCTCACCGCTGGTCGCCCGGATGAGAGAGGCCTGGTTTCACATCGGTCTCGATGCAAAGCCCTCCGACTTCACCGTCGTCGCCGGGGCGCTCCTGCTGGCGCTGATTCCCACCTTCTTCACAGTACGGCGGCTGCAACGGCTCAACATCTCCGCCACCGTGCGTGCCCGGCTCATCGGCTGAGCCGGCTGGCGGATACGTCTCACCGTCGCATCAGGCGACAGTATGTCCGCCGGCAGCGACGAATGAAGCACATCGGGATCGTGGCTTGCTCGGCTGAGGGCGCCGATCGGAGCTTCCGGGTGAAGGGATCGCTAGGAACCAACCGTTGCACGAAGGAGAATCGTGTTGTCGATCTTGAGGTCCGAGCCCCAGGGGGCCCACGTCGGCGGCGCCCCACTCGGTGACCGCGGCCCAGCCGCTGTCGTCGAAGTCGGCCGTTGCCCAATCAGACGGGACCTCGACGGTCTCGTGCTCGCAAGCTGTGTCGGGGTCAGCCGCCTTCTCGCATTCAGGGTTGAGTGGAGCACGTTGCACCACGAGCGCCGTCCATGATCCGTCTGTGACCGCCACCACCTCACCGGTTGCGTTGTCGGTGATCTGCGCGATCATCCCACCGTCGCCCCTCTGCTGTCGGTCCGACCCGATGTATTCCAGGCCGGAATCCGTCTCCTTGAAGTCCTTGGCCTCGATGCCGATTGTGAACGGGTATGTGGCTTCGAAAGTTATCGTTTCGGAGTTGAAGGACCGCTCCGTGGTTATGGGAACTGAGTCCTCCCCACAAGCTCGCCATCCACATAGAGAGCAAACCAGTTGTCTGCCCACACCTCGGCAGTGAAGCTAGATCCCCCGACGGCGGATGCAGAGGTGGTCGAAGTTGAGGTCGCAACGGGCGTGTCGTCTGGCTCGATCACCTGGCCGTCGGAGCCGGGCTCGGAGGAACCGCAGGCGGTGGCGAGGAGACCCACGGCGAGCACCGCAACGGCGACGCGGAACAATGGACGGGTCGTCTTGGAATTCATGCGCCAACCTTCGAGCGAGAACCTGTGCGGGAGCTTGGAGCCCACCGGGCATTTGCTGAGACCGGGCTATCACCCCCATGGCGTGTTTGGGTGGCGGCTCCAGCGTGCCGCGACGGCCGGGTTCGCCCGGTGTGGCGACGCCTGGACGCACAGATGTCCTAGATCATGAGTACCCCCAGTGTGGAGCCGGATCCGACATGAACGCCGGCGTCGCCCCATTGCTGCATTGCGTGGTCGCCTACAATGGATCTCGGGATGTAGGAGTGCCACACCCCGTGGGCGCTCATCGTCCAACCACCCGAACTCCGGAATGTCGGCAAACGCGACGCTCTGGTGAGCGTCGTCCCGGATTGAGAAGACCGCATAGATGGTGCCAAATGCGTTGATCTCGATCTCGTAGAAGCAATCATCACCAGCGATGAACACCTCAACGTCGTTATCGTGTTCTCGTCGTCCCAGAGCACGGCCAACCGCGTATCCGGTCGCATCTCCGATCACGAGGTCGACAAAGCGGCTTGTGCGCGGCGCAGCCATCCAGCACGGCTTGGTCAGACCACCATCGATGACGGGTGGATTGTCAGCGGCCCGGTACGCCGTGTAGCAGGCGATCCGACTTTTCGGCCATGGAAAGGCATCCTCCCTCAACTCGACAAGGAGACAACGTGATGGAGTTCCGCAATCCCCGCGCCCAGATCTACGCCCCGGACGGAGCCGACACCGCCACTGCCCTCACCCGCACAACGCATCTTGCGGTGGGGGCCCATCAGGACGATATCCCGATCATGGCATACGACGGGATCCTTCGCTGCTTTGGTCAGAGAGACGAGTGGTTCCTGGCCGTCACCGTCACTGACGGCGCAGGCAGCCCCCGCAACGACCTCTACGCCGATTACACCGATGAGCAGATGCGGATAGTTCGCGTCAGAGAAGAGAACAAGGCAGCCTTCGTCGGCGAGTACAGCGCATCGGTCCAGCTCGCCTACCCCAGCGCAGCCGCCAAGGACGGCGCAGCCGACGACATCGTCGCCGAGCTAGCCTCCATCATTGCCGCAGCAGCACCGGAAGTCGTGTACACCCACAACCTCGCCGACAAGCACGACACTCATGTCGGGACTGCGCTGCGGACGATCGCGGCGATTCGTAGCCTTCCTGTCGGAGATCGCCCCACGGCGTTGTACGGCTGTGAAGTGTGGCGCGATCTCGATTGGATGACCGACAGCGACAAGGTCTTGTTCGATGTCACCCTCCACCGCAACCTCTCTGCTGCTCTCATGGGTGTCTATGACTCACAGATCGCCGGTGGCAAGCGCTACGACCTCGCCACCGATGGTCGACGCCTCGCCCACGCCACCTACCTCCAGAGCCACGAGGTCGATGCCGCCCAGGCTCTCATCTTTGGGATGGACCTCACCCCGCTGATTGCAGACAACGGCTCTGATGCGACGGCCCATGTCGCAGCCCACATCGAGCGGATGCGGCGTGAGATCTTGGACCGCATCGAGCGCCTGACGTAGCCCACCGAGGTCTTGACGGCCGTGCGGCGTCGGAGCAGACCCGGCGACTATTGGCACCCCACACGAAATGACCACTCAACCGGTGGTTGCTTGTGCCGAAGATGACTAATGCGCAAAGGCAGGGGACGGTCGAGCATGCGTACACGAGTGGCAACTCTCCACCGATGCTGGAACGTACTCGGCGACCGACCGGACGCGGAGGCGACACCCAGGGTATCCAAGATCGATGAAGATCACTGGTCAGCCGATGCGATCGAGGAGACCTATACACCATGATGTCCGCCCAGTTCGGCGTTGGAGATACGCCAGGTATGGAAGCGTATGCCCCGCTGGTAGGTACGGGTGATCTTGCATCGACACTGGCCACTCTGGTCGGCAGCGTCAGCAGCGAACTCGCCGAGCCCATCGACCGAATCCTGGTGGCAGCAGCGCGGGCACGTGTCTCCGACCGCACATACGAACAAGCACTACAGCTCAGCGAGGTCGAATCCTCAGCGGCCGCTCTGGTCACCATCATCAACGGTCTCGGCGATCTCGCAAACGCATGGAAAGGTGAACTCGCACTCGAGACAGTGGCGTTCAGCCTCCGCGCATTGCTCCACGATGCAATCGCAGCAGTTACCCCACGGGCAGGAGTGAAGCTCGTGCAATTGGGTGGCACCGTCGCCACCGACCTCCACGACACGCTTGCAGGAGATCCCGGCAGACTGAGAGACGTGATCATCCGGCTCCTCAGCCAGGCCGTTGACGCTTCCGAACGCGGATCCATCACAATCACGGCGTCAGGAGTAGAGGGTCCCCGCAGCACAATGAGCCTGCGCTTTGACATCGAGGATCTCGCTACACAGCAACGCGACGGTTTGGTCCCGCACCCGGCCCGGCAGAGCCAGGGCACGGAGAACAGCCTCTCTCGTATGCTCACATCCGAGGTAGTGATGGCGATGGGTGGACAGGTATGGACCGACGATCGGGCAATAGTTCACTTCCTCGTCGAACTCGGTGTCGGCGAGATCAGCGAGCCGGACCAGCCGGCACCAACGCCCCTAGCGACGACGGGTCTGCCCGTGCTGATCGTCTCCGAGTGCTGTGACGATCGACGCGGACTGCTCACGGCGCTCGGCTCGGCCGGGATGGCACCGATCGCCGTGGCCCACCCCGATGAAACTCCGGCTGCATGGGGGACGGAGCAAGAAGGCGAAGCCACGGCGAAGGCGGCGGTTATATACGGGTCCCGGGATCCTTTTGACACCGCTGAAGCGTTCCTGAATCGGACTCACCGAAAGATCCCTGTTACGCTCGTCGTTCCTTCAGGAAGGCGCGGTGACGCCGCCCGGTGCCGCTCCCTCGGAGTCGCCGGCTACCTGGCAATGCCCATCGTCCACAGCGACCTCGCCGACGCTGTCGTCGCAACGGTTCAAGCATCTCGTAGTGCCGGTTCGAACGCATCGCTCGTTACACGCCACTTGCTGCGCGAAGGCCGGTCCAGCCTACGAGTGCTGCTCGCCGACCCGAGCCCGATCAGCCAGCGGCTCATCATCGACATATTGGAGGCGAGAGGTCACGCGGTCACCGCCGTTGCCGATGGCGCCACAGCCGTCGAGGCTCTCTCTACCGGATCGTTTGATGTGGTTGCCGTCGACATGCAGATGCCACGATCGGCGGGCGGCGTGGACGCTGCCACGACGGTCCGCTCCAGCGACTTGGGCGCTCAGATACCGATCGTGGCCATCACCTCCTACTCAGGACAAACCGATCCCGTCCGGTTCCAAACAGTCGGGTTGGACCACCGCCTGGCAAAGCCGTGGCGCCCGGAGGAACTCACCGTTGCCGTCGAGAACGCTGCAACCAGCGCACGGTTGCCCGTTCTTGACTGACCGTCGCTGACGATCCCACCAACTCCCGAAGACTCGCGCATGGCCATTTGGTGACTATCACCATGCCACACAAAACAACTAGTTACTTGATAGTCACTTCTGCCGACAGACAAGACATACGCCAAGACAGGGGACGGTCGAGAATGCGTTTTCGAGCAGCAATCACAGTATTGCTGGTACTAGGCAGCATCGGTGTTCTGCCGGGTGCTGCAGAAGCCACTTCGGTCCCGACCGAGTCGGTGATAGCAGAGGCCTACCAGCAATGGTGGGACGCACTCGGTCCAAGGCAGGGATGCGCCTCCGGGGTAACAATCACCCTCGGAGCGCTGCCCTCCCGTCGGGGCGAGTACCGGGTGGCAACCCAGCAGGTGGTCATCAATCCCGCCGGGGACCTCGACACATTGCCCGAGATCGTTGTTCACGAACTGTCGCACCACACGTTCATTGCGTGCGGTGCATTCGCCGACGAGAACCTCACCCAAGCGTTCCTCTCGGCTCAGCAACTTCCTCTCGATCGAGACTGGTTCGACTACTCCGCGGGATGGGAACAGGCTCCCGCCGAGCACTTTGCCGAGGTTATGAGTGTCTCGATCGTCGGCGCTAACACCACCACCATCAAGGTCACCACGGAGGCCGTCGGCGTGATCAGACTGTGGCTGGCGGCAGCCCCGATCATGGTCTCACCACCACCCGACGAATATGCCCCGGTCCCGTACGCTCCCGCGGCGGCAACAACTGATCGACGCGGCGACTATCAGATCAGCGAGCCCGACCAATCGGAAACGATGGCCGCCGACGCCGTCGAGATCAAGCGGGGCACACCGTCTGAGGTGGACGCCCATGAGCCATCGCCGGCCGTGCTCGAGATACTGCGCTGGGCCAACCGACTCTGCTCGCTGATCTGGTGGCCACGATGATTCCGATCACGCCACTCAGCGACAAGACCGTCCTCATCAACGTCAAGTCGATAGAGCAAATCGAACAGATGCCTGAGACGGTCCTGGTACTCACCGGAGGCCGACGCATGGTCGTCGTGGATCTGGCACAGGATATCGCCAAACGCATCCAGCGGGTCCACGACTCCGTAGCGGCAAGGGCAGCGGCGGGATCGACCCCGAGACGTATATCTCCAATCAGTCGCCTTCCGCTCGCAGCTTTGCCGCAAGCGGCACACGGGATCGTCGAGCCAGCGTCGGCGCCTGCCGACCAGCCACCGGGCAGCGACCCGGACCAGACAATCTCGACCACCAACCTCGTCCATACAGGGCAGATTGCCCTCGACCGGATTCTGGCGGCGGTCGCTCGCTGCAGATGGCTTGCAGACCAAGGGTCAATGGATGATCTCTATCGGCGGGAGCTCGGCAAGGCACTCGACGCCATCGACGACCTTGCCGGCACGCTCCACCCGAGACAGGTCCGCGGCCCGGCTACGTCCCTCGCTGAGGTGCTCGGCTGCTGCCGGGATCAGCTGAACATGCTCCTCATCCGGGATCAGGACGAGATCTCGGTGAGAGAGGCGGACAACATCATGCACACGATTCATGCCAACATCGCCAAGGTCCGCAGGGTGTGGGCAAGGATTGCCGCCGACGCATCGTGGGCGGCAATTGCAGAGTCACTAGAACCGCCATCACGAGAGACTATGAACCCGGAGCCGACGCTGTCCTCCGAGTGACATACCGCCGGACCCAGGGCCAACCCGAAAGTGGTATTCACGTCGAACACGGTTGTTCCGAGCGTACGATTGACCGCAATGATGCGACGCAGCCCGAAACCCGACACACTCACGTGGAGTGGTGTGACGGTGCGGCGGATGGAACGCCAGGCCCTGATCGAACCCGCCATCGGTGTCGGTCCCGCAGTCATCGCCCGGATGCTTTGCGGAGCACATGCCCAGATCATGAGCGCCGCGGAATTCTCCATCGGACGGCGCCTCGCAGGCACCACCAGGGCGGACGTACGACGAGCCCTCTGGGACGATCGCACGCTTGTGAAGACATTCGGGCCCCGCGGCACCGTGCACCTGCTCGCAACCGCCGATCTCCCGATGTGGACGGGAGCCCTGGCGTCGCTGCCGCCGTCGGTGCCGAATCATCCCGATTCGGCCCGCTTCACGCCCACACAGATCGATGAGGTGGTCGCTGCTATCGGCGATGCCCTGGCGGACACCCAGCTGACCATCGACGAGTTGACCGACGCGATCCACGAGCGCCTCGGCTCCTGGGCCGTAGAACGCACGATGGACGCGTTTCAGGACAAGTGGCCGCGGTGGCGTCAGGTGACCAGTACCGCCGCACATCGCGGCGTGCTCTGTTTCGGGCCGAACCGCGGCCGCAGGGTCACCTATGCGAGCCCACAGCGCTGGTTACCCGGCTTCCGGCCCGAAGAGGGCGCCCATGCTCTGCAGACGCTACTCACTCGATACCTGCATGCTTACGGCCCCGCCACGTCGGAGAACTTTGCGCAATGGCTGAACATCTCACCGCGCCTCTCGGCCGAGCTGTTCAACCGACACAGCAGTCTGCTCGAGCCCGTCGATCTCGTAGGCACTCCGGCGTGGGTTCTCGCCGGTGACACCACTACAGCGCAGGACCCGCACCGCGGGATACGGCTACTCCCCTACTTCGATGCCTTCGTCGTCGCAGGCCAACCACGCAAGCTGCTCTACCCGGACAGAGCGACACGTGCGCTCAGCCCCTCAGGTCAGGCGGGGAACTTCCCGGTGATGCTCGTAGACGGCGTGGTCGGTGGCGTATGGCACCAGCGACGCACCGGCCACCACCTGACGATCACGGTCGAGCCACTCCGAGACCTCACCAAGGCCGAGCGCCTCGGATTGGATGAAGAGGTCGAGCTAGTCGGCGTCGTCATGGAGGGACAACCTGCCCTGACCATCGGGACGGTCCGCGTCGGCCCACACGCGTAAGGCGGATTGACGCAACTAGCGCGCCTTCAGCTCCTCAACCATGTTCACATAGCTCTGCATCGCATCTTCCCGGGTTGTGCCTGAAAGCTCGGACCAGGCGTCGTACTTGGCTCGCTTGACGAAGTCGACCATGCCGGGGCGCTTGCCCGTGGCATCGCCTGCGGTGGCCTGCTTGTAGAGCGCATACAGCCGGAGCAGATCCTGGTTGCCGGGACGCTCCGGGAGTTGTTCGACCTCGGCAAGGGCGGTAGTGAAGGCATCCTGGATATCAGACATGAGATCCCTATCTCTCGGATGGCTCCAGCGTACCGCGCCGACCACGGCGCCCGAGTTCGCCTCGGGTGGGGACGCCCGGATATGATCCCGGCGACTACAACTGGAGGGACGTCCATGGCTGCTGGCGACATCGCCTGGGTGCTCATCAGCTCGGCTCTGGTGCTCTTTATGACACCGGGCCTGGCACTTTTCTACGGAGGCATGGGCAGGGCGAGGAATGTCCTCAACATGCTGCTGATGAGCTTCTTCACTATCTCGATCGTGACCGTTGTATGGGTCCTGGTCGGGTACACGATGGCATTCGGAGGCGATGGAGGTGGCTTCATCGGCAGCTTCGGCGACCTCGGGCTTGCCGGCCTCACTGGAGAAGACCTGCTCTTCGCCATGTTCCAGATGACATTCGCCATCATCACCCCGGCACTCATTTCGGGCGCGGTCGCCGGCCGCATGAAGTTCACGGCGTGGGTGATGTTCGCCACACTGTGGTCGCTGTTGGTCTACCCGCTGGTCGCCCACTGGGCCTGGGAAGGGTGGCTTGCCGACCTCGGTGCGATCGACTTCGCCGGCGGGCTGGTCGTCCACATCAACGCCGGGGTCGCGGCCCTTGCCCTCGTACTCGTGCTCGGCCCACGCAAAGGATTCGGCACGGAAGCCTTCCGACCTCACTCGCTCCCCCTGACCCTCATCGGCACCGGGATACTCTGGTTCGGATGGTTCGGGTTCAACGCCGGGTCTGCGTTCGCTGCAAACGGCACCGCTATCAACGCGATGGTTACCACCCAGATCGGAGCTGCCCTCGGAGCCCTCGGCTGGTCGATCGCCGAATGGCGGAAAGTCGGGGCGCCAACCACTCTCGGAGCGGCTTCCGGCGCCGTGGCCGGCCTGGTTGCGATCACTCCGGCCGCGGGATTCGTCGGCCCGGCGGCGGCAATGGCGTTTGGCCTGCTGGCGGGCCTCGTTTGCTACCTCGCAGTTTCGTTGAAGTTCCGATTCGGGTTTGATGACTCGCTCGACGTCGTCGGAGTGCACCTTGTCGGGGGCGTTCTTGGCTCGCTCCTGCTCGGCATCCTCGCCCAGGCAACCATCGGAGGCGTCGACGGTGCTCTCTTTGGTGAAGTCGTCACCCTCTGGTACCAGTTCGTTGGTGTTGTGTCCGTTCTCGTCTTCAGCTTTGTCATGAGCTGGCTCATCGCCAAGCTGGTGGACGTTACGGTGGGACTCCGCGTAACCGACCAGCAAGAAACTCAGGGCCTCGACCTCTCGGTTCATGAGGAACGCGCCTACGTCTTCACCGACGCCCAATAGGAGATCGTATGAAACTCGTCATTGCCTACATCAAGCCTTTCAAACTAGAAGAGGTCAAAAACGCACTCAAAGACGCCGGTGTCAGCGGGGTCTCGGTCAGCGACATCAACGGTTTTGGTCGCCAGTCCGGCCATACCGAGGTCTACCGCGGAGCAGAGTACGAAGTGGATTTCGTCCCCAAGACCCGAGTCGAAGTGCTGGTCGATGACACCCTGACCACCACCGTCGTGGATGCGATCCAATCCGCGGCTCATACGGGCGAGATCGGTGATGGCAAGATCGCGGTCTTGGCCATCGAGGAGGCCGTGCGGATCCGCACCGGTGAGAGAGGGCGAGACGCCGTTTGAGCGACTCTCACCACATACGGCGACGACTTCAGCCGGCACCTGGCTAACCTCGCCGAATGTCCGATCGCTCCTACCGGCTCATGGCGGCGGCCGGCGTCTTCTGCATCTCATTCGTGCCGATCCTGGTGAGAGCTGCCGAGGATGCCGGTGATCTGACGATTGCGTTCTTCCGTGCTCTTTATGCGCTGCCGATCCTGGCGATCCTCTACTGGGGAACCCGGAAACGAGATCAGCGGCCCCCCAAGAGCCGGTTGATCGCGGTCGGTTCCGGGGTATTCCTCGCCCTCGACCTCACCTTCTGGCACGCTTCCATCGGCGAGATCGGCGCAGGGCTTGCAACAGTCGTAGCCAACCTCCAGGTGGTCATCGTCGCCCTTATCGCCTGGGCGCTGTTCAAAGAGAGACCGGGCCGCAAAGCGCTCATCATCATCCCTGCGATCCTGCTCGGCATCTTCCTGATCTCCGGCGCAGGCTCATCGGATGCCTACGGCAACAATCCGGTCCTCGGCACAGAACAGTCGTTCCTGTCCGCCTTCTTCTACGCCGGCTTCGTGCTCACGCTCCGCCAGGCGAATTGTGGCCATTTCTCCCCACCGACGGGACCGTTGTTCGACTCGACCGTCGGGACCGCAGCTGCCGCGCTGATCATCGGATTGGCCTTCTCCCCCGACTTCAGCCTCGCCATCACCTGGCCCGCCCACGGCTGGATCCTGCTGATAGCGCTGATCGCTCAAGTGATCGGTTGGCTTCTCATCTCGAGGTCTCTGCCCAATCTTCCCGCCCTCGACACCTCGGTGTTGCTGCTCGGCCAACCGCTCGGTGCGATCATCTGGGCGCGGTTGATCTACTCCGAGTCGCTCGGGGTGACGCAATGGATCGGTGCCGCGCTGGTGCTCGCCGGATTGGTGACCTTCAGCATCCGCAAAGCGAGATCAGGCGAGGTCGTGGAGCAAGCGATCGAGCCGGGTTAATAGCCGATCCAACGCCACAGCCTCTTCGGCCCCGAGCGCCATGAGCCCGGGTCTCGTCAGGTCGCTGATGCCTTCCCCTGTCGCCACCACTCTGATGCCGTCGCCGGCCAGCTTCCGGATGGCGTCATGTGCCGCAGGATGACCGAGATGAACCAGCGCCAGCACCGGCCTGGTCGCCGCCGCCTCCTCGAGCGCGGCCGGATTACGCCAGAGCTGCGTCTGGAATCCACGGGACTCGATGGCATCCTGCAACCAGGCACGCTCTTGAACCGGGACTCCGAACAGGGCAACCGTCGGAACCGATGTGACCGATGGCGGCGCCTCCCTGGGAACCACCCCCGCAACCGCTTCGGCCTTGTGGACTCCCCAATCGAGGTGAAGCCGCCACGCCTCCTCCCCCAGGTCTTGCGAAGACGCCGGATACAGTCCGTACCGGTCCTCGGGGTGGTTCGCCCGATCCCATTCGTCGCGCTCGACCGCCGAGACATCCCGGGCCGACAGCGCCCCAGTCACCGGCCCCGTTGCCCGACGTACCAACTCGAGCGGGGACTCGACCTGGGCAGAGGCAGGAAGCGACAGCAGATCCGTCAGGTCCCGTTCGAGACGGCTCGTGGCCGTGACGATCGCCTCATCCAGACCATCATCAACGGCGACCCCGATCGAGCGGAGTCGCCGGGCGAGGTATTCCGGAAACGCCCTGATCAGCGCCAACGCAAGACGATCCGCCTTCTGAGGCATGCCTTCTTTCACCCGATCAGGATACGTCGGGCTCGAGCATCTCCTGTCGGCCCCCGGCACTAGAGTCTCGAACGACCGATGAAACGTCTTGCCGCACTCTTTGCCCTTATCGCCCTGCTCATGACAGGCTGCCGCGCTGATGTAAGCCTGCTGCTCGACGTCACCGAGGACGGATCCGGCACTCTGGCCGCCGAGGTTGGCATCAACAACCAGCTCAAGGATCTCATCGATCAACTCGCCGGCGACAGCGAGACCATCATCTCTAACCTCGATCTGGGGCTGAACGGCGAAGCCAGCACCCGCACCGAAGGCGACATGACCATCTACAGGACCGAGGTTGCTTTCAACAACGCGACCGAGATTGAGCAGGCTGCCGCAGGCAACTTCACCTCGTTCAACCTCGAGATGACCGACGAGGGCGCCTCGCTGGAAGCCACCCTCGACGTGGCCGGCGAGCTCGACCTGACCCAGTTCCCGGTCACCCCGAGCTCTATCGACCCGGAAACCCTCGAGGGCCACATCCTGGTTTCGCTCCCGGGAGAAATCGCCGACAACAACGCAGATCTGGTCACCACAGACGGTCGACTCTCCTGGACGATCCCGCTCGATTCCGAGCTGTACATGTACGCCAATACCGTCTACCCCAAGGCGAGCTTCCCCTGGTGGATAGTCCTCCTGCTGGGCTTGTCCATCACCCTGGCCGTCGCTGTTTGGCTGGCCGCAGTGCGTCGGGAAAAGAGGACCGCACGTACCCAACGCCAGGCACCACAGCCACCCCCGGTTGATGCTCCGTCGGCGGGCGGCGGTCACGGCCAGTTGAAACGCGAGCCCCGACGGCATTCGCCGTTCTTCGACATCGACGAATAGCGAGCGCTCAGCTGGTGAGCGTCTTGCGAAGCCGCCAGGTTCCCAGCGCCAGCAGCACCGCTGCAAAACCCGCCAGCACGGCCAGCTCCGACGCAACCGATGCCAGATTGCCACCGCGGCGGATGAGCTCGGAGAAACCGTCGAGCGCCCAGGCATGTGGCGTGAGATGAGCGATCTTGACCATCGTGTCGGGGAAGATCTCGAGCGGCACCATGCACCCGCCCAGCGCAGCAAGCCCGAGCCCGAGGAAGACACCGACCGAACCTGCCTGCTCGTCGTTGTCGAATATCGCACCCATCAGCATCCCGGCCCCGGCACCCACCAATGCAATCGCGATGAGCAACGCTCCGGCCGCAACCAGATCACCCCAGCGCACGCCGAAGGCAACCGCAGCTCCGATCATGATGAACAGGCCCTGGATCATCGCAATGGCGAACCGGCCACCGGTTTCACCGATGAGTATCTGGCCGATCGACGTCGGTGTCGAGACCATGCGCCGGGACACGCCGAGCCGTCTTGTGTTGATCAGGGCCGCAGATCCCGCCAGCGAGGTGAGGAAGACAAACAGGATGAGGTTCGACGGCGCACCGAGGTCGAACTGGCCGAAATTCTCTCCGAACAGAGCCTCGCCCGTCGTCTCAGTGGTCACTTCCAGGGCACCGGAGCCCGCGGCAACCAATCGGGCTGACACGACGGCTTGATCGAAGTCGGCCAGCCCGTCATCAGCAACGAGGCGGGCGGCTCGGAAGATAGCGCTCTGCTCGGCGGCGATCGCTTCGATTGTCGCCCGGTACTCAAAGACGCTTTGGTCTGCCCTGCCCAGGAACTCGACCTGGCCCACTTCCCCGCTCCGCAACCGCTGGTCGTAGTCGGTGGGAATGGTCACGCCCATGTTCACATAGCCACGCTCGACATCGCCCAGGAGCGCATCGTGGTCGTCGTACACGATCGTGTTGAAGGCATCATTGCCGCTTATCTGGTCAACAAATGCTGTGGCGTACTGACCCCCACCCGCATTGAGCACGCCCACCTTGGGCCGGAACGAACCTCCGAAGGAAGCGCCGATGACCAGGATCAGCAGCATCGGGAAGATGAAAACGAAGAAGATCGTCGACGGTTCCCTGAGTAGCCGTTTCACATTCACAGAGGTGATCGCAAGCGCCTTCATGGTGCCAGCACCCTGCCCCTGCCAAACCAGACGGCAATACCGACGGTCACCACAAAGAAGGTAAGCATCGCAAGGGCTGGTGCCACCACCGAGATAAGGCCGGCGCCACCTGACAGGTCACCGAGGCCCTGCATGAACCAGGCGTGCGGGGTGAGCTTCGACACCAATGCCAGCAGGCGCGGCCCCTGGCTAAGCGGGAAGAAGGTCCCTCCGAGGAGGCCGAGGACAACGGCGACTATCGACTGCCAGTTAGCAGCCTGCTCCGGGGTCCTGGAGATCACCGCCACCACCGCCATGATCCCGAGTGCCGCCAGTACCCCCGCCATCATCAGTATCGCCACACCCACCGGATTGCCCCAATTGGCGCCGATGAGCACTGTGGTGCCGACCGCCAGGACCACCATCGACACCACACCGAGCACAAAACTCGTCAGTGCCTTGCCACCTATGACGCTCCATCGACTTATCGGCGCTCCCAGCAAGCGGGGCAGCGTCCCATGCAACCGTTCTTCGAGCAGCGAGGATACGCCAAACTGGACGGTGAAGAACAGGAAGAACACCGCCATGCCTGCCGCAAAGTACGTGGTGGTGTCGAGCGTCCGGTCGGAGGCTTCGGTGTCGGCAAGCGTCACCGTCGCTGGCGAGTCCATGGCCTGGGCCGTGATTGCCGCAATGTCCTGGCCCCCGTTGATCGCCGCGGTTCCGACTGAGATGGTTACCGCTTCGACTTCCGCCAGGTAGCCGTCGAGGATGGCCCCTGCGATCTGGCCTGCGATCGTTGCATCGACGTTGCGCACCATCCGCACCGTTCCACCGCCACCGCTCTGCACCGAGGCGGAGTATCCGTCCGGGAAGATGTACACGGCATCCAGCGATCCGGTTTCGACCTCCGCCAGTGCTGCGTCCGTGTCATCGAACATTGTGGCGGTGAGCAGACCTTGATCCTCGACCGCTGGAATCACCTCGTCGATGAAACCGGCGCTGATGGCAGCGTGGTCGTTGTCGACGATGCCGACGTGCACGTTGAATGAGCTAGCGGTTGCGTCGGGGATGATCGCCGAGAAGATGAACGCCAACCCGAGCGGCGCCACCACACCGAGCAAGATCGCAGACTTGTCACGGATACGCTGCGACAGATCCTTCAGAGCGATAACAATTGCGGCTCGCATCAGTCGCGCAGCGCCTTTCCGGTCAGGTGGAGAAAGACCGACTCGAGGTTGGGCTCGATGACTTTGACGCCGGAAACCGTCACGCCTGTGCCGTGAGCCATCTCGAGAATCTTCGGCAGCAGCGTGCTCGCCCCGTCCACCAGGAGCTCGACAGATCCTTCGACCGCGGTGGCGCTGTGTATCTCCTGCATCGGCTGGAGAGCCTCGACCAAACGACGCGCCGATCCGACGACACCGAGGTTGATCGTGTCCTTCTGGCCCATCAGCTGGACCAGTTCACGCCTCGTCCCCTCGGCCCGAATCTTGCCGGCGTCGATAATCGCCACTCGATCACAGAGCCGTTCGGCTTCTTCCATGTAGTGCGTGGTGTACAGCACCGCGGTCCCGGCGCTCCCCAGGGTCTCCACGCTCTCGAGGATCGAGTTCCGGCTCTGCGGGTCGACCCCCACGGTCGGTTCGTCGAGGATCAGCAGCTTGGGCTCGTGGAGCAGGCCGATGCCGATGTTGAGACGGCGCTTCATCCCGCCCGAGTAGTCCTCGGTACGGTCATCGCCCCGCCCGGTAAGCCCGATCACCTCGAGCACTTCTTCGATGCGGATCTTGAGCCGGTCTTTGGGGAGACCGTACAACTTGCCAAAAAAGCGGAGGTTCTCCCTGGCGCTGAGGTCGGGGTAGATAGCGATGTCCTGAGGTACATATCCGATCTCGGCGTTGCCGTCGGTGCTCCTGGTAGTGATCTCCTTGCCGGCCACCATCACCCTGCCGGCGTCTGCTTCGAGGATGCCAGAGATCATCGAAATGGCCGTCGTCTTTCCCGCCCCATTGGGCCCGAGCAAGCCGTACGTCTCACCGGCGGCGATGTGAAACCCCACATCATCGACGGCGACCAGGTCATCAAATCTCTTGACGAGACCCTCGCACTCGAGAATGTTCAAACCTTCCTCCTGCTCCAGCTTGCTGCAACATTACGGGGCGGGCACCGTCTTGTCTTCACCCGTCAGGACGATTCCCATGTCCCCCGCAAGAAGGACGCCCGCTAACGGGCGAACAGCTCGACGACTAGCAACCCGAATCGGCCCCTGACTACCGCGATCCCGACCCGGGTGACCTCGACCGTGTTCATCGTCGTGCCCATCTGGTCGGCAAGCGTGGCGTGGGCGGATTCAGGGCCTGCGGCGAGCACAACCAGCTCGGCAGACGCAACGGTTGGGATACCTGCGTCGTTGAGCAGGTCCCGTAGCTCACCTTCCTCGAGAATCTCGATGTGCCCCGTCGTGTACCCGTCCAATGCCAGCCGGTATGCCACGTCACCAACGCCGGTGGCGCGTGGCAGCGGGTCGACGTCCGCGGCGACTCGTTCCCGATTGAGCAGGTCGAGAACCGTTTCCTCGGCGGCAGGAAGCCGTTCCAGCTCGTCAGGATCTGAGCCAGGCAGCACAAGCGGAGAGTCGGGCTTCGCGACTGCCTGGTCCCTTCCTGTGATGTCGCGGATACGCAAGGAGAGCTCCAGCACCCGGTCCCCGGACAGCAGACCCAGGACTCTCTGCGGAACGCCGTCCGGGTTTGTGAGGGCACCGGCAACAGCCGACTCCTCGAGTTGCCGGTCGGCGCCTTCGGGGAGATCGACCACTGTTGCCAGCGATACCGCAATTGTCACCATAAGGGTGAAGGCGGTGAGGCTGAGCGCCGCCCCGGCGGCGCGGTTCAACGTGGAGACGCCGGGAAGGATCCGTATTCCGAGATGGAGCAACCGGCTGACGATTGCCGCCGCCAGGGAGATCGCGAGGAAGATGCCGATGCCGGCCGCGTAGCGGGCAATATCGGGTGGTATGCCCGACATGTTGACGAGAATCTGCCCGACGGGTGTGGACAGCCGGAACGCGGCAACAGTACCGATGATGAGCACCGCGAGACTGATTACTTCACGGACAAGGCCTCGCATCCAGCCACGGATTCCAAGCCCAACAAGCGCCGCACCGAGGATCAGATCAAGCATGTTGGCCAGCGGCTATTCGACTGTGTCGCCGGATGCGTCGTCACCGTCTTCGGTATCGACCGTCTCGTGGTCGGCGACATGGTGAACCGTCTGCAGGATCTCATCGAGCAGCGTCTCCGGAGGCTGGGAGCTCTTGACGATGTCCGCATAAGCGTCCTCCCAGGTTTGCCCGAGCACTCTGGTCCGCCAGAGATGACCGCTGAGGATCTTGATGATTGCCGCAACAGGAACGGCCAGGAGGACACCCCAAATGCCACCGATACCGCCACCGAGGACGATGAGCAGGATGATCACCGCCGGATGGAGATGGACCGTGGCCCGCAGCACGTTCGGGCTGATCAGATGGTTGTCGAGCTGCTGGACTATGAATGCCACCAGGGCGGCGAGGACGGCGGTGCGCAGGTCGGCAGTGACAAAGCCGACCATGACACCGAGGAAGCCACCAACCCAGGGCCCGACGAACGGGATGATGTTGAGCGCGCCGGCGATCATCCCGATGATCAGCCAAAAGTCGAGGCCGATGATCCAGAAGCCGGTACTGGTGAGCAACCCGACTATCAAAGCAACCAGCATCTGACCACGGAGGAAACCTCCGACCGCACCCCCGAGGCGGCGTGAGACAAAAAGCACCTCTTCCCGGTGGCGCTCCGGAATGAGGGAAACCGACTCCTTGCGAATGCGAGGCAGATCAATGAGCACATAAAACGCAACAACGGGAGCGATGACAAAAACGAGCACCGTTTCCAGCAAGCCGCTGGTCACAGCCCCGAGCCGATCCCAAACCACCGAGAGAATCTGGTCTTGCGCTTGAGGGTCCTGAATGAAATCGGTGAGTTCGTCGTATGACCACAAGTTGACGCTGGCGAAGCCAAGATCGGCAGCCAGGTTCTCGAGTTCGACGGCTGCGTCTTCGTAGATTTCAGGGAAGCTCGTTGTGAGGTCCGACCCCTGGTCTGCGATGATCGGTGCGATGGCTGCACCAATCCCAACCAGGATCGCGGCGAGAAACAGGAATCCCAGAAAGGCCGCAATGATCCGGGGAATGTGGCGTCGCGCCAGCCAGCCCACCAGTGGATTGAGGATGTAGATGATGGCGATCGCCAGCACCACCGGTGCCAGCAGAATCGTGAAGCGCCCCAGCACCTGGAGCACGATCCAGATGAGGACGGCAGCGCCGACGATGCTCCAGGCAGCGATGCCCATCCGGGTTATCACCGCGTTCAGGTCGCGTTCTCGCCTCTCCTCGACTTCCTGTGGGACGTCGGGAGCTGTCTGGTTCATCCGCCGACCGGAGCGTCGATTCGCCGGGCGAGTGCCTTCTTGCGGTCTTCCTTCATCTTCCTCAACCGCTTGATGACCAGGGGATAATGCAACGCCGCATCATCATCATCCACGAGACGCCGCAACGCCTGGTAATACCGGGTCGAGCTCATGTCCAGATAGTCGCGAATGGCGCGGTCCTTGGGCTCCGGGAAGTGCCACCAACTCGCCTCGAAATCGAGTATCCGAATGTCCTTTTCTGAGAGCATGCCGCCACGTTATCGGTGAGGTGTGACATAAACGCGGATTTCGCGACTTTCCGGTTGCGACCCATTCCGGTTGAATGTCACAATGCCAGACGAACCGCTCAGTGTTGTCGAAGCAACTGATGAAGACACCGACGCCATATCCACATTTCTCTGGGAGGCATGGCGTCAGGCAGGCCCGGGATCCCCGGGATTCTCCGGCGCCACCGAGGAGGTGATCGCCGAGATCGCCGATCCCAGAGTGATTCGCGAGAGGGTCGGCGGCCCGGAGCGCCGCATGTTCATCGCGGTGCAGGGAGACCGCGTGGTCGGGTTCGCTTCGACCAGGGCCGAGACGGCCGACACGGTCGAGGTGTCGGGAGTAATCGTTCTCCAGGAGATGACCGGCAGCGGGATCGGCCGCAAGCTGCTCGACGCCGCCATCGAGGCCTCTGCCGGATACGGCTTCACCGAGATGACAGTCAACACAGAGACCGACAACGAGGGCGCCCGCCGCTTCTACGAGCGCCACGGCTTCAAGCCCGTCGGCACCTCAGTTGAGATGGTCGGCCCCACCGCAGTCCAGGTAGTCACCCTCAAGCGCGACCTCTGACCGTTCTGGCGTCAATAACCGGAATATATGGCGGTGTCCTGTTGCAGCACATCCCTCACACATGTCGCGGGGCATACCTAACACTTAGTTGGGGTCCGACGAGAGTTAGATCCTATGAGTGCCAAGGAGATACCTGTGAGTGTGCGGAGGTTGATCGTGTC